>SKEE01000714.1_pt1 | contig 34072 bp, 31 predicted proteins | sample 4826661 | NCBI WGS metagenome assembly SKEE01 (sample SAMN11008817, study PRJNA524170) | human gut metagenome | biome: Human fecal sample; material: Feces; isolation source: fecal sample from pouch patient p20 | host: Homo sapiens | place: Israel: Tel-Aviv | collected 2016-11-14
AGATCACCGTGGCGCCGGCCTGGTTGAGCCGCTGGATGCCTTCCAGAATCGAATTGCGGCTTTGCGGGTCGACGGCGACCGTGGGTTCGTCGAGGAAGATCAGGTTAGGCTTGTGCGCGATGCCGCAGGCGATGTTCAGGCGTCGCAGCAGACCGCCGGACAGTTTGCCGGGCCGGAACTTGCGGAAGTCCTGGAGTCCGACGAATTCGATGGACTCCTCGACCAGCGGCGCGCGGTCGGTTTTCTTCGGCACGTACAGCGAGCAGAAGTAGTCGATGTTTTCGGTGACGGTCAGTTCGTTGAACACGGCCACGTTCTGCGGCACGATGCCGATACGACGTTTCAGCGCGTAGGAGGTCGGCGTCATCGGCTGGCCGAACACGCGAATCGTGCCCGAATCGTAGGTGAGCAGCGCGAGGATGCAGTTGATCGCGGTGGTTTTGCCGGACCCGTTCGGTCCAAGCAGCCCGAAAATCTCGCCCTGGTTCACGTCAAGGTCAAAATAGTCGAGCGCCACCATGTCGCCGTAGCGTTTGACCAGTTGGCTGACGTGCACGGCCAGGGCCGGGTTGGTTGTCGAGTCGTGTTCGGAAGCTCTGTTGTCGGTTGTCATAGTCACTCCCTTCCTTGGCGATTCCATCATCCCAAGAAGGGGCCGGACGCCGCCACAGGCAAACGTCACGACTTGGCCGTACAGGCGTGACATTTGTCATTACAGTCCTTCGGCGTCGGTCTGCATGGCCTTGTACACCTTATCGACCGGCATCAGGCTGATCTCGTCCATCGAATAGTTGGACGCCCTGTGGCTTTGCGTAATCATCGGTATCATCCCTTTACGGTTGTGTCGACGACATCCGACGCTTGTGCCTCATCTATTCGGGAAGTGTAGGCCCGTTGTCTTGGACCGTCATGCGGGTAATTCCGCACGCCCGTCAAGTTCGTCGTGTTCCGCACACCGCTAGACTGGTGGTGGAAGAGCGTCGAGCCGGGGAGGTGCCATGCGCGTGTTGGCCGAGATGGGCTTGCTACTCGTGTTGGGCCTGGCTTTGGCCTGGCTTGTCGGGCTACGGTCCGATGGCGTGTTCATCGCCGGCCTGCTGTTGGCCGTTTCCGTCGCCGGATTGGTGGAATGGCTGCGTCCCGCGCAATGGTCTTGGGTCTTGTGTACGGCGTATCTCGTCATCGCCGTGGCGGTGCCTTCATGGTGCGCGTTCATGCCGCTCATCGCCTACGATACTGCACGGCTGCCGGCCCTCGCCTCGACCGGAGCCCGGGCTGGGGCACGGACTGCGGCAAGTGGCCGCTCCCCCAGTGTCTCGCGGACCGCGGCCTCTCGCCGTTCCCTTGCCGATGCAATGCGTTCGGCCCCGTGGCTTTCGGCCGCCGCGCGCTGGATATGGGTGTTGCCGCTGATCGCGCTCTGGTTCGCCCGTGGCACCGACCGTCTCCAGACGCTGGTGATGACGCTGGTCGCCCTGCTTGGATTCGTTCTGGGCCGGGCCCGCGCCTCCTCGGACGAGGCGCGGCGCGCGTTGCTGCACGCGCAGGACAGGGCGCGCGAATCCTCGCGGGCCACTCGTTCGCGCATCGCCGACATCGATGAGGAACGCGCCCAGTCGATTCGCATGGCGACCCTCGGCGAGCGCACGCGTATCGCCCGGGAGATCCACGACAATGTGGGCCATCTGCTGACCCGCGCGATCATGCAGGCGCAGGCCGGCAAAACGGTGGCCAAGGCGACGAACGATACGGTCGCCGCGCAAGGGTTCGCCACGTTGGGTGCGACGTTGGATGATGCGATGACGATGGTGCGCCGTTCGGTGCATGATCTTGAGGATGATGGCACTGATTTCGCCGCGCAGATCGATGATGCCGTCACGTCGTTCGACGGCATCTCCCCCGGTTTCGCCGTGACGCTGGCCAACGATATCGCCAAGGCGCCCGCGCCGGTCTCGCGCTGTTTCGCGACCGTGATTCGCGAGGCATTGTCGAACGTGGTGCATCACAGCGCGGCGCGCGAGGCGAGCGTGACGTTGCGCGACTTCCCCGCGTTCTGGCAGTTGGTCATTCAGGATCCGGGGCCGGCCGTGTCCGAGTCCGATGGGTCCCGGACGGCCGCTGCCCGCCCGCGTGCGATGCGCGCCACGCACGTCGGCTCGCGACTCGCCGCCGACGGCGTTGCCGATATGCGTGGTTCGGCCGATGAGCTGATGCGCGGCATGGGTTTGGCGGATATCGAATCGCGCGTGCGCGCCCTTGGCGGCACCGCGGTCTGCGGGCCGTATGAGGACGGCTGGCGTGTGTTCGTATCCGTGCCGAAGAAGCGTTGGACCATGGAATCGAGGGATTGATGAGAATCGCAATCGTGGATGATGATCCGATCGTCTGCCAGTCGTTGGAGACGATTCTGACGGCCACCGGCACGGCCGAGGTGCTATGGATGGCAAATGACGGAGACGCCGCCGTGCGCCGTTATTTCGAGACACCGGCGAGCCGACCGGACGTGCTGCTGATCGATATTCAGATGCCCGGCACCAGCGGTTTGGATGCCGCGCGCGAGATTCTGGCCACGGACCCGGCCGCGCGCATACTGTTCCTGACCACGTTTGCGGACCAGTCGTATATCGCGCAGGCGATGGGACTTGGCGCCAAGGGCTATCTCATCAAACAGGATGTGGCGGCGGTCGGGCCCGCGCTGCAGGCGGTGATGGCCGGTCAGGTGGTGCTCGGCGCGGAAGTGCTCGGCAAGCTCACCGAACGAACTCCGGATCCTGCCGATTCCGACGATTCCAGAGATACCGCCGATTCCATCGAGGGCCTGCTTGGCGAGCGCGAACGTGAGATCACCGCGCTGGTCGCCGAGGGCCTCGATAACCGCGACATCGCCGCCAGACTGTTCCTGAGCGAAGGCACGGTCCGCAATCGCATCAGCGCGATACTGGACAAGCTCGGCCTGACCAATCGCACCCAACTCGCCATCCTCTGGCTCAACGCCCATAGGTGAGGGGGCTTTTGGTCAAGTAGGCCTCTCCCTCCGACATCGCTTCGCGATGCCACCTCGAACGCGATTCAGGACAGCTTGCAGCTGACCTCTTATTCGCTCGTTGTCACTCACCCTCGCCTAAAAACGCCTCCGGCGTTTTCTTCACGGCTCGGCTCATCAGAGGGAGGTTGTGAAAAACCAACCTCAGCTGTTTTTCATGACGATACTGTCGATGGTGTTGGCCACGCGCTCGCAGTCGTCGGAGCACTGTTCGAGGTGACGGTAGACGTCATGCCAGGCGAACACCTGCAGCGGATCGGTGCAGGTGGTGTGCAGCGTGCGCATCGACTCGATGAACAGGTGGTCGGCGTCCGTTTCGATCGTGTTGATGGCGAACACCAGTTCGCGCAACGTCTTGGAATGCCGGAATCGCGGCAGTTCGTTGACCAGCTCGCAGATGCTTTCCGTGGCGCGCACCACCATATCCGACATCTGGACCGCGTCGTCGCGCATGTCGGTCACGTTGTCGTAGTACATGCGGTTGAGCACGCCTTCGATGCTGTCGGTCACGTCGTCGAGCACGTGGCCGAGCTCGTCGATGTCCTCGCGGTCGAACGGCGTGATGAACGCGGTCACCAGTTCGTCCATCATGTCGTGGCGCACCTCGTCCGCTGACTTCTCAATCGCGTGCATGCTGTCCATGCGTTCGCGCAGCTGGCCCGGATTGAAGTCGTGCATGACCTCGGACAGCAGCTTCGCGGCCTGGCATGCGTAGTCCGCGCTGCGGCGGAATCCGTCGAAGTAGAACGTGTCTTTTTGTCTCGCCATGATGGGTGGATTCCTTTCTAGAACACGACCATGAACAGTTTGGCCATTACGAAGCTGATGAGACCGCAACCAGGGAAGGTGAACACCCAGGTGAGCATCATGTCGCGCACCACGCCGAAGTTGATGGCGGAGAGGCGGCGTACCGCGCCCACGCCCATGATGGCGCTGGTCTTGGTGTGCGTGGTGGAGACGGGGATGCCGAGCACGGTCATGACGAGCAGGCACAGCGCGCTTGACAGATCGGCCGAGAAGCCTTGGTATTTCTCGAGTTTCACCATGTCCTGGCCCACGGATTTGATGATGCGTTCACCGCCGACGGACGTGCCCACGCCCATGATGGTGCTGCACAGAATCATGAGCCAGATCGGAATCATCACACCGGTCACGCTGGGTTGGCCATTGCAGAACGCCATGCCGAGGAACAGCACGCCGATGAACTTCTGGCCGTCCTGCGCGCCGTGCATGAAGCTCATGGCCGCCGCGCCCACGATCTGCGCGTAGGTGAAGAACCCGTTGGTGCGGCGGCGGTCCATGCCAGCGCAAATCAGGGTCACGGCCTTGCATACCAACCAGCCGACGGCGAAGCCGAACAGGAGGCTTGCGACCAGACCGTAGAGCACCTTGACCCATTCTCCCATGTTGATGCCGCCGATGCCGCCTTGGATGGCGATGGCCGCTCCGGACAGGCCGGCGATCAGGCTGTGGCTTTCGGAGGTGGGTATGCCGAGCAGCGAGGCGCCCACGCTGTATACGACGATGGAGAACAGCGCCGCGCATAGGGCGATGAGCGCCGCGTTCGTGTCGCCGCCGAAATCGACCATGTTGCTGATGGTGGAGGCCACGGAGGCGTTGAGCTGCGTCATGATGAAGACGCCGAGGAAGTTGAAGATGGCCGCCATGATGACGGCGGAGCGTACGCGCATGCATCGTGTGGTCACGCAGGTGGCGATGGCGTTGGGTGCGTCGGTCCAGCCGTTGACGAAGATGACTCCCAGCGTCAGCAACGTTGTGACGGTCAGAGCCGGGTTGGAAAGCACTTGTTGGAGGAAATGCGCCAGTGAGACGTCCAAGGGGAATTAACACCTTCTTCTTCGGGGGCGGAAGCCGTCACACTGATTGTAACGGAAGAATGGCTACGTAGTTCCCATGGCGCGCGGGTTTTATGGTGTTGTTATGCTATTGCGGCCTGTCAGCAGCAACAACTGGTATTGGGGTGGAGACGGTCGTATTCCTCGCGGGCGCGAATGAATTCGACCTCGCTCATCGGTGTTTCGCCGGGATGCTCGGCCGCGAAATGCTCAAGATAATGGTCGTAGCGGGCCTCGCCGCTGATCTCACGCAGATACCAGACGATGCCGTGCCATACGGCAACGAGTTTGCCGAGCATTTTGTCTCCTTTCGCTGATTATTGGCTCCCCTTGAAAAAAGGGGAGCCAATGACGCACTACGCTGCAACCTGCCCGTTCCGCACAAGCTCATGCAGCTTGGCGCTGTATTCGCGCTGCACCTTCTTCTCAAGCGCGGTGGCGACCAGGCTGGAGGGCGCGAACCACTGGGATTCCATGAACGGCTCCTCGGACGTCGTTTCGGCACCGTACTTGCCAGCGGCGAACGTGCGCGCCACGACCACGATGCCGACTACCACGAAGACGCCCATCATGACCAGGAAGAACACGGAGAGCACGCCGTCCAGATACGCGTTGGACAGCGCGGCCTTGGCGTTGGTCAGCGCCTCGCCGGTCAGCTCGCCGGAGTCGATCTGCGCCTGATACTTGGAGGCGGTGGTGAAGTAGCTCAGCGGCCCGAAGATCTTCTGGAAGTCGGCGGTGAAGGTCACGGCGATGTCCCACACGAGCGGTACCACCGGTATCCACAGGTGCTTCCAGTAGCCCATCTTGGCCACACACACGGTGATCAGCACGAAGCAGGCGGCGGCGAGCAGCTGGTTGGAGATGCCGAAGATAGGCACCATCGCGTTGATGCCGCCGTTCGCGTCGGACACGCCCATCCACAGCAGTCCGCCCCACAGCGCGGTGGCGATCAGCGTGGTGATGATGTTGCCGGGCTTCCAGGTCGGGTCGGCGAACTTCTTGAGCTTGCGCACGTTGCCGAGCATTTCGCCGATCTGGTAGCGGGCCACGCGGGTGCCGTTGTCCACGGTGGTCAGGATGAACAGGGCTTCGAACATGATGGCGAAGTGGTACCAGAAGGCCATCGAGTCATGGCCGCCCAGGTAGGACTTGAGGAAGTTGGCCATGCCCATGGCGAACGTGGTGGCGCCACCGGTGCGGGAGACGATGGAGGTCTCGCCGATGTCGGCGGCGGCCTGCTCAAGCGCCGCGGCGCCTTCGTAGGTCTTGGCCGCGCCGTTCTCGTCCACGGAATCCCAGGTGACCTGCATCTGGTTGCCTTCGATGTCGGAGACCTTCATCGACTCCACGGCCTTGACGGCGGCATCGGCCTGTTCGCCCGGCGTGGAGGTGGCGGAGATGCTCACGCCGGATGCGGCGGTGATCTGTGCGGCGGACATGTTGGTGGAGAAGTACACGCCCTGCGAGATGGTGATCGCGGCGATCAGCGCGATGACGGCGGTGAACGATTCGACGAGCATCGAACCGTAGCCGATCATGCGAATCTGGTTCTCCTTCTCCACGGCCTTCGGGGTCAGGCCGGAGCTCACCGCGCCGTGGAAGCCGGAGAGGGCGCCGCAGGCGATGGTGATGAACAGGAACGGGAATAGGTTGCCGGAGAAGGTCGGGCCGGTGGAGGTGGAGGCCAGTTCGGTCAGACCCGGCACCTTGACGGACGGGTTGGCGATGATGATGCCGATGACGAGCAGCACGAGCGTGCCGATCTTCATCAGCGTGGACAGGTAGTCGCGCGGGGTGACGAGCAGCCAGTGCGGCAGCGCGGCGGCGGCGAACGAGTAGATCACCAGGGCGATGACGAGCTGCTTGGCGTCCAGTGTGAACACGGCGGCCACGGCCGGGATAGAGGCGATCCATCCGCCGGCGACGATGTCGAGCACGAGCAGCACGAAACCGAGCAGCGTGGTCTCAATGACACGGCCGGGGCGCAGGAAACGCTGGTAGCAGCCCATGATCAGGGCGATCGGGATGGTCATACCGATGGAGAACACGGCCCACGGCGAGGCGGCCATGGCCTTGATGGCCACGAGCGCCAGGAATGCCATGGCGATGGCGGTCATCACCACGAGGAAGATGGATAGGATCATACCGCCGAACTTACCCATTTCATCAGTGGCCATCTGGCCCAGAGAGCGACCGCGGCGCTTGGCGGAGATCCACAGCACCAGCATGTCCTGCACGGCGCCGGCGAAAATCACGCCGAGGATGATCCACAGAGTGGAGGGCAGGTAGCCCATCTGCGCGGCCAGGATCGGGCCGACGAGCGGTCCGGCGCCGGAGATGCCGGCAAAGTGCTGGCCGAAGAGCACGCGGCGGTCGGTGCGTTCGAAGTTCGCGCCGTCATGCACGCGCTCGGCCGGGGTGGCGTTCGCGTCGTCGGTGCGCATGATCTTGATCTGGATGTAATAGGCATAGAAGCGGTAGGCGATGGCGTAGGAGCTCAGCGCCACGACCAGGAACCAGATGGCGGAGATCTGCTCACCGCGCGAGACGGCCAGAATCGCCCATCCGCAGGCACATACGATGGCGATGGCGGCCCACAGCAGGGCCTTCTTCCATGTCCATACCATTTTGGGACGCACGCCTACGGGCAGTCCCTTCGAATTGCGAATCACACGTTCGGCTTCGTCCGGCGTGTAATCGTCCTTGAATTCCAACTTGCCAGGTGCCGGGGCCTGGGCTGCGGCGGTGGTCATAATAACCCTCTGTTCCTCTTCAATAACCTTTGCGGGAAAGGTTCTCTTCATTGCGACCCTTTTGGGGTATCTCTCGTCTGCTTATGGCACTGGTTGGAAGCGTAGCCACGGCATGTAGCGCCTCAGGAAAATGTCCCAATATGTGAGCTTGGCCACATGTTCACGGACTGCGTTTCATGCCGATTACCCGGGATTCGCACCGCGATGTGCGAAAATGGACACGGTATCAATCAGGAGGTGCACAGTGGTTGTAAGCACGGATTCGAGCCGCACAATGCCCGATTGGGTGAAGTACGGGGTGTTCTGGCACGTGTATCCGCTGGGCTTCTGCGGTGCCGATATCAGGCCCGCCGGCCCGCGCCAGTTCCATGGCCGCGGCCTTGACGCGATAATTCCCTGGCTGGAGTACGTGCGCGATCTAGGCGCGTCCGGCCTGCTGCTGGGTCCGGTGTTCGAGTCGGCGACGCATGGATACGACACGCTCGACCATATGCATATCGATGTGCGATTGGGCGGGGATGCCGCGTTCGATCAGCTTGTCGCGGCCTGCCGGGACATGGGATTGCAGGTGATGCTGGATGGCGTGTTCAATCACGTGAGCCGCAATCATCCGGCCGTTCAGGCGGCGCTTGACGAGACCGCCGGACGCTTGAATCCGGCCGACAACCCGTGGCATGGTCTGGTCCGCGCGCATGTCGGTGATAATGGCGAACCCGCTTTGGATGTGTTCGAGGGGCACGGGGATCTGGTGGCGCTGGACCATTCGGCTGACGAGACCGTTGACTATGTGGTCCATGTGATGAGCCATTGGCTGGATCGCGGAGCCGCCGGCTGGCGCCTCGACGCCGCGTATGCCGTGCCGAGCCCGTTCTGGGCGCGCGTGTTGCCGCAGGTCAAAGCCGCACACCCGTATTCGTGGATTTTCGGCGAGGTGATCCATGGCGATTACCCGCGCATCATCGAGGAATCCACAATGGATTCGATCACGCAATACGAGCTATGGAAGTCGATCCAGCATGCGCTGGAGACGGAGAACTTCTTCGAGCTGGATTGGAACTTGAAGCGGCACAACGCGTTCCTGGATTCCTTCGTGCCGCAGACGTTCATCGGCAACCATGACGTGACGCGTATCGCATCGCAGATTGGCCCGGCCAAGGCGGCGTTGGCATTGGCGGTGCTCATGACGGTCGGCGGCGTGCCAAGCATCTATTACGGCGACGAACAGGGCTATGTGGGCGTCAAGCAGGAGCGTTTCGGCGGCGATGACGACGTACGTCCGAAGTTCCCCGGCTCCCCTGCCGAACTGTCCACGCTGGGAGAGCCGACATACCGGCTGCATCAGGCGCTGATCGCGCTGCGCCGTCGCAACCCATGGCTGCTGGATGCGCGTACCGAGGCCGTGAAGCTGGAAAACAAGCACTTCGTCTATCGTTCGACGAGCGCCGACGTCCAGCATTCCCTGACCGTGGACCTCAACATCGAGCAATCCCCCACTTTCACCATCCGCAACGCCGATGGCAGTACAGCGTATCAATGGTGAGCTCCCTCATCAGAGGGAGCTAACTCATTCACCTCTGAATGCCTCGGATCAGCAGGTCGAGCAGGTAACCGTACGACCGGTCGACCCGCTCGCGGCCGCGTGTGCGGGGTTGTGCGGAACGCAGTTCGAATTGGATGAACCCGTGTATGGACACCCAGATGGAGGATGCGATTAGATGGGGGTCATCGCCGCGGAATACAGATGCTGCCTGGCCGTATCGAATGATCTGCGTGATGGCGTCCAGGCAGTGCTGGGCCGAGTCCGACGCCTGCCCCATCCAGACCAGCGCGTAAATGCCGGGGGCGTCCAGCGCGTGTTCACGGTAGATTATGCCCGCCCTGCGCAGGCGCAGCACGGGGTCGGATTCGTCAATGGCGATGAGCTGTTCGCGCAGATCGGTGAAGTATGCGTCGATGAGCGCATCGCACACCGCCTGCTTGCCGCCGATGTGCTGGTAGATGCTGGTGGGCGACACATCGGCCTGTGCGGACAGCGCACGGATGGTCAGACCGTCCACACCGTCCCGTTCCACGATCCGCCTTGCCGCGTCAAGGATTCTCCCGTGGATTTCAAGGGTGGGCGTGCGTTTGGATCGGGGCTGCGATTGCGTCATATCCGTTATTCTAGGGTGCGTACAGGCCATTACCGCCGTTTCGGCATGGCCACGATCACAACGACTGCGGCGATAAGTGCAATCGTCATGGCCGCTAGGCAGGCGAACAGGCATCCGCATCGCAAACACCGGCCTATAACACAATCAGGCCCGACGACCATCAAAGGTCGTCGGGCCTGATTCATACGCGCTGTCGGACTAACGGCGTCCAGACTTCATACGGAATGGCGCATTGTGGCGATTCTTCTTGGAATGACGGCGGTTCGGGCCTTCCGTGTTGCCGTATTTGGCGATCATGCGGCGTTCGTGACGCTTGGCACCTTCTGAACGCTCGTCGCGTACGATGCGGTTCTCGTTCTTGCGATGGATGCGCTTGCCGCCTTCGCCCTGACGGGTGTTGCGCATGGACTGCCTGCGGCCGTCATGGGAGCGCTCGTCATAGGAGAAGCCGTAATCCTCGTGGCTGCGTTCATTGCGGCGAGGCTTGCGCGGACGCTCGAAATCGCGGGAATCGGACCGTTCGAAATCACGGCCCGCATTGTGCCTGCGGCTGCCGAAATCATCGTTGCGACCGTATCCGGCCCTGTCGCGCTTATCGAACTTGTCGCCCTTGCCGTACCGATCATTGCGACGGTTCTTGCCGTACTGGCCGCGGCCATTGTCCTGACGCTCGTCGTACCGGTTCTTGCCGTATCCGTCGCGACGGTCGCCCTTGCGGCGCTCCTCGCGGCGGTCATCGCCATGCTCGAACAGATAGTCGCGGCGCTCGGCCTCGGGGTTGCTCATGCCTGCGCGGCGTTCCGCACGGTTGCGGTTCTTCTTCACGGCCTTCTTGCTGGCCTTGTCGCCGTGCTTGCGCTGCGGCTCGCCTTCGGCAACAAACTCGCCGCCTGCGTTCTCGTGCTGGAACTCGGTCTCGGCAACGTTCTGCTCGTCACGGTTGCAATTGCGATTGTGCTTGCGCTTGCCGCCGCGGCCGGACTCGTCGCCCGCCGCGTTCTTGGCGCCCCTGTTCTTGCCCTTGCGCGGGTTGCCCACGGGCTGCGACTTGTCGAGGCTCCAACCATCCACGCGCTCGGCGCGGTCGCCCACAAGCTCAAGCACTTCGGGCGAATCGTGGGTCACTTCGATCATCTTGGTCTTGATGCCGGCCTGGTTCAGCAAGCGGCGCGTCTCGCGGCGCTGCTCGGGCAGCACGAGGGTGACCACGTCGCCCGCCTTGCCGGCGCGGGCGGTACGACCGGAGCGGTGCACAAAGGACTTCGGGTCGGCCGGCGGCTCGACCTGCACCACGAGCTCCACGCCGCCGACGTCTATGCCACGGGCGGCCACGTCGGTGGCCACCATGACACGCACATCGCCGGAATCGAACGCAGCGAGGTTGCGATCGCGCTGGTTCTGGTTCAGGTTGCCGTGCAGCTCGGCGGCCGGAATGCCGTTCTGCGTCAGGTTCTTGGCGAGCTTCTTGGCCTGGAACTTGGTGCGGGTGAACAGGATGCGGCGGCCTTCGCCCGAGGCGAGCATGCGCACGAGTTCGTGCTTGTCGCCGCGCGTGGTTTCGAACACGTGGTGGGTCATCAGGTCGGGTTCGGTGGTGGCCGAATCGACCTCGTGCACCTTGGGATCGTGCAGGAAGGTGTTCACCACTTCATCCACGCCGTGATCGAGCGTGGCGGAGAACAGCATGTGCTGGGCGTCGGGCGAAATCTGCTCAAGCAGTCGCTTGACCGGCGGCAGGAAGCCCATATCGGCCATTTCGTCGGCCTCATCGATGACCACGACTTCGACGGACGAGAGCGTGAGCGCCTGCTGGCGCAGCAGGTCCTCAAGGCGGCCCGGGCAGGCGACCACGATATCGGCACCGGCCTTCAGATCACGGATCTGGTGGATGTACTTGACGCCACCGTACACCGTGGTGGTGTTCATGCCAAACGTGTGGGCCAGCGGCATCAGCACGTCGTTGATCTGGTTCGCGAGCTCGCGGGTGGGGGCCAGCACCAGGCCGCGCGGGTGCGGCAGGAAGTCGTCGGCGCGGCGCTCTTCCAGGCTGGCCTTCTTGCGGCGCTTGATTTCCTTGCGGAACTCCTCCATCGCGATTTCGCCGAACGAATCGTAGGAACCGAGGCGGGTGACCAGCGGAATGGAGAATGCGAGGGTTTTGCCGGAGCCGGTGCGCCCTCGGCCGAGAATGTCGCGGCCGGCCAGTGAATCGGGCAGGGTGTCGGCCTGAATGGGGAATGCGGTCTTCTTGTCATCTGCCGCAAGCACGCGCACCAGCGGTCCGGGTACGCCAAGTTCGCCAAAGGTAAGGGGGCGGGATTCCGCGCTGTCGTTCATCTGGAAATCAGCGGAATCGTCACGATCATCGAAATTATTACGGGGCACAGTGGCCTTTCATGTCAAAGGTTACGCAAATTACGCAAGCTTTCCGAGTTTAGCGTAAGCCCCCTACTTTGCTTGGTGCTCGCCACACTGTCATCCCACTCTTTACTTATGACCCCACGGGGCGGTAACTTGCCCATGGGGCGGTTTGAAGAAATTGTGAAACCGCAGAATAAAGCCATTTTCACCTACCGCCCCATGAGGGTTTTACCACCCCATGGGATGTTTGCCGCCCCATGGGTTTTACCACCACGTAAGGCGAGCACCGCTCCATGGAACACGCAAATGGCCCCTACCCGTGAAGGTAGGGGCCATTGTGCAAAAGGGCTGAGCCAAAATACAGCCCAGTAGCCCTAAAACACACTACAAAATATCCGGATCGTCTTTGGCAATAGTGCCGGTTGCCTTGCCAATGGCCTTCAGGCCGTGGTAGGCCACAAGAATCACGATCGTGCCAATGGCAATGCCGTTGAAGGAAATGCCACCAACAGTGAACGCGAATTGGCCGATGGCAATGATCATGGTGATGGCTGCCACCATGATGTTCAGCGGCTTGTCGAAGTTGACCTTGTTCTCCACCCAGATGCGGATACCGATCATGCCGATCATGCCATACAGCAGCGTGGTCACGCCACCGAGCACGCCGGCGGGGATCGTGTTGATCACGGCACCGAACTTCGGGCACAGGCTCAGGATCAGGGCGAAGGCGGCGGCGCACCAGTAGGCGGCGGTGGAGTACACCTTGGTGGCGGCCATCACGCCGATGTTCTCGCCGTAGGTGGTGGTGCCGGAGCCGCCGCCGAAGCCGGCGAGCGTGGTGCCCAGGCCATCGGCCATGAGGGCGGTGCCGATCTGGTTGTCGTAGTCGCGGCCGGTCATTTGGGCCACGGACTTGACATGGCCGACGTTCTCAGCCACAAGCACGAGCACAACGGGGATGAACATGGGAAGGATGGAGAAATCGGCCTGCGGCAGGTGGAACTTCGGGAAGCCGATCCATGCGGCGTCGCCGATGGCGGAGAAGTCGACCTGGCCACGGATGCAGGCATATACATAGCCGATGATCACGCCGACCAAAATATTGAGGCGGCCCAGCAAGCCCTTGAACAGCACGGCCACGAGCAGCACGGCCAACAGGGTAACCAGTGCGGTGTCGGGCGCGGCTTGGAAGTTGGTCCACACGGAAGGTGCCAGATTGAAGCCGATGATGGCCACAATCGCGCCGTTGACCACGGGCGGCATGATGATGTCGATCCATTTGGAGCCGGCGTAATGCACGAGCACGCCAACCAGGGCCAGCAGAATACCGGTGACCATGATGCCGAAGCTGGCGACCGCAATGCCCTTGTTGGCGGTGGAGACCGCGGTGATCGGTGCAATGAAGCCGAAGGACGAGCCCAAATAGCTCGGCAGCACGTTCCTGTTGATAAGCAGGAACAGTGCGGTGGACATAGCCGTGAAGAACAGGGTGGTGGACGGGTCGAAGCCCGTCAGAATCGGCACCAGGAAGGTGGCACCGAACATGGCGATGACGTGCTGTGCGCCGATACCGGCGGTGCGCACCCAAGTCAGACGTTCATCGGGCTCGACTACCTCGCCGGGCGCCAGCGTCTTGCCGTCGCCATGCAATTGCCATTGGAAGATATTGGACATTACTACTCTCCTCGCTCTCGCTTGGGGCACGGCATTCACAACCAGCCGCACCACGCACCATTCTAGCTCACGAAGATTTTGTGAAGTCTCTCTTCCGGGAAAGGCTATTTGCCGTAATACTCCAGCAGGTGTGGGTCGACGGCCTGCACCACATCCACCAAATCGCCATTGGAGAGATACGGGCGCTTGAATTCGCGCCACGGCTCCACCTTGACCTCCCAGCGGCCGGTCGTCTCGTCGAGCACGGGCCGGGCGGTCTGCTCCCAGCGCACACGCTTGGAGGTGCGGCCGGTTTCCGGGTCGCGGCGTGTATAGTGCAGGCAGGTGCAGTTGGTGATCTTCCAGTCGTCCGAATCGGCGCGATGCAGGAATTCCTCGTCGGCCAAATCCTCGATGGTGAGCATCAGGGCGAGCATGAAGTCGCCGTGGGTGACCATGACCACGGATTCCGAATCGGATTTGCGGCTCAGCGAGGTCAGGATGTTGTGCACACGGTCCTCGGCCACATCGGCAATCGACTCGCCTGCCGGCGGACGCCAGTACAGCGGATCGGTGTTCTTGAAATTCCAGTTGCGCGCGTAGTTGTTTTTGAATTCGTCCTTGGTGATGGTGTTGATCTCGCCCCAAGAACGTTCGCGCAGCACACGGTTCTCCTCCCATTTGGCCTTGGGCAGGGCCATGGTGGCTGCGGTTTCGCGGGTGCGCACGTATGGCGAGACCATGTAGCGGTCGAACAGCTGCTGCTGGCTGACCAGCCAGCGGCCGATGCAGTCGGCCTGCTTGCGCCCGGTGGCGGTGAGTCTCCAGGAGCGGTCGGGTACGGTGACGTTGTCCTGCGTGTACAGGGAATTGTCGCCCTGCTCGCCCGCCTGGACGATGACGTTCGCTTCGGATTCGCCATGCCGGATTACGTATAGATCGAGCGGCATGCTCATATATGTTCCCCTTTCGTTATTGGTTACGTTGTGTTGTTTTCTGTTGTTTCCTACTTGACTTGCGTGATGGTGTTCCCCTTGACCATGAACGCGTGCCGGGCCATGTCGATCATCGGCTGATCGAATTTGGAGTCGGTGTAGAACTCGTCGATGACGGCGTCCGGACCGTACAGTTCGCGGAACCGTTTGGCCTTGTTGGTGCTGAAGTTGAGGTACGTGACCTTCATCGTCCCCACATCCACCTCGCTGGCCACGAGATTCCTCACGCCGAGTCTGCGGCAGGCCTCCCCCACCGTCAGATCGAAGGATGCGGTGAGGATCACATCGTCCGACTCAGGCTGGTACCAAGGCTTGATACGTGCGTAATATCGGTCCCAGAAGTCGTCCACGAGCTGTTCGACGCTCGCCACCCGTTTGGATCGGCTCAGTTCCGTGAGATAGCCTTCGGTCATCTTACCCACGCCGTATTCCATTTGTTCAAGCGTGGCCCGGCCAAGCTTGTATTTGACTGCGTACCGCAGCACGGGGGCGATATAGCGGAACACTTTCGGGTCGTGTCGGGCGGAATACAGGTACAAGTCGAACAGGCTTTCGCCATCATAGATGGTTCCGTCGAAATCGAATACGCGCATACCTTCTGCTTCTACTCTGTTATTCCTTGTTTAAGGCTAATCTCGGTAAGCCGGCGAAAGCGCAAATACGCAGTGAATTTCACATGAACACTGTTTTTTGGATTGATTTCGGTACAGGTAACGTACACTGGTGACAGCGTGGAAGGAGGTGCGTAATGGCGGCGTCTGAAATCGAACAATGGTGGATTGATAAGTTTCAGGAGAACCTGGGTCCGATTCGCAAGGTAGCCGGATGGACGACTCAGCAACTGGCCGACGAGCTGGGAGTCGCGCGACAGACGGTGTCTAACTTGGAGACCGGCAAAAGCCCGATGACCAAACTGCAGTATCTCGCTTTACGTACGGTGTTCAGCGCCGAAATCGCACGTCGTGAAGACCGCGATCTGGCACGCATCATCAAGACTTTGGTCGACGATCCCATTGAGCAACGCATTCGCGAACGGCGCGCTCAAGAGCAGGACGGCGAGGCCGTTGCCGACAATGCCCCAGTCAATACGGACGGTGGCAACGTTGCCGACAACGCCGCCACCGAGAAACGCAAGCCCAGTGCCGCCACATTGAAGGCTTCAAAGACTGCCGCAACGGGCAAGCCTACGCTCAGCACGGCGATGCAGGCTCTTGCCGTCATCACCGGAGCACTGGCCAGTGGAACCGCCGCCGGCATCATCACCTACTTGATGTTCCCGGACGGCGGCCCGAACAAGCGCTGAGTCGCCGAAATATCGAATCCGTTACTCGCAGGCCACGCCATCGTGATCGCGGTCCAACTTGCCGTTGTATCCAGGCTGCCCTTGATACAACGGAGCAGCACCAGCCGCACGGACTTCAGAGCAATTCGCATAATGCACATTTTGCTGCGCTTGCTGTTGCTGTTGTGCCTGTCGAGCGGCCTCCTCAGCTTGCCGCTGGGCCTCGGCCTGCGCGGCAGCCTGTTCTTCAGCGGCCTTTCTTGCAGCCTGTTCTTCAGCGGCCTTTCTTGCAGCCTCTTCTTCAGCGGCCTTTCTTGCAGCCTCTTCTTCAGCTGCCTTCTTGGCGGCTGCCTCTTCAGCTGCTTTCTTCTCCTCAGCTACCTTCTTCGCTTCTTCCTCCTGCGCTATATCGCTGGCTTTACGAACATTGATAACAGGCTTGTCCCCATCTTCCACGGATTGGACAACCCAGTTCGAAGCTCTGAGCACCATTTTGTCCGTGTCGCTTTTCACCTCATAATCAGAGGAGGAAAAACCGGCATCCTTGAGCTCGTCTTTCACATCGGCCAGCGAACGCCCTTTCTTGGCGATGGCGACAATTTTCGAATATGTGGATTCCTCCTTGCCGTCCGCACCGTCAGAAGACCCCGAGCATCCAGCAAGCACAAGACCCAGAACCATCATAAGAATCACGGTCAACGCCCAAACCGCACGATTGACACGCTTCATGTTCCCGAAACGAACCCTGTTGTTCAACATTATTCTCTCCCTTGTAGTCGCAGATCTGCGGATGGTCGGAACCACGTCAATGTGAATCCAACCATCCTGATAATTACTGCTTATTCAATGATATATTCATCCATTGTTTTCGCCGATATATCGCACCAGCGTTTCCTTCATTATCAACTATTTCGAGTTACATGAATGCGCCGTTTATAGGCCGAGAATTTCGTGCTTTTTTGCATCAAATTCTTCTTGGGAGAGAATGCCGATATCAACCAATTCCTTCAATTTCTTCATCGCCTCGACTTGTTCTTCCACAGACATGGATGCCGTGTGAGAGGCGGGAGCAGCGGCTTCCGGCGCCGGCGCAGGCGCCGGCGCTTGAACCGGGGCGGCCGTCATAGGATTAATGGCTTGTGCCATATTCATGCCCAGCAACATGCCACCATCGCCAAAGCCGTTGTCTTGGATGCCTTGCGCAATGCGCTGCTGGGCAGCCATATTGCCAGCTTGCTGGGAAACGCCCTCGTATGCGGCAACATTCATCTTATTCGAGGCGAACTGCTGCACGAGTTGACGTGATTGCTCGGTGAACTCGATACTTTCGATGCCCACACTGGACACTTCAAAGCCAAAACGATCATTCCACGTACCCGCATTGGCCCGATCGCCACGCACGCATGCTGCGATGTCATTCGCCTTGCCAGGCAATTGCGAAATACGATATTCATTGGACAGCAAATTGATGGCCACAATAAACGACTGTACGAATTCAGACAGAATCTGCCTACGTGGCCCTTCATCATCGAATGAATACGACACGGTAGTGGCAGGCACAAAGTTACGAACGAATCGAACTGGATCAGTGACCTTTAGCGACATGGATCCGCGTGCGCGAATTTCCAAATCGACGCCATAGAACCGGTCGTTATACACCAGCGGCGCAGAAGTGCCGAATTTGATGCCACGAATCTCACGCAGGTTGACGAAGGCCACATATTTGGTGCGGCCAGGCTGACCTCCGAAGGTGAATCGATCGGCAACCTGATTGAAGAACGATCCGATGCCGTCTCCGGCGAGCACGCTCTGCTCCCCGTTGCGATATTCATAACCGCCCGACTCGGTGATGACGTTTTCGATACCTGTTTCAGAGAAAATGAACGCCGCAGTATTCTCTGGCACATAGATACGCGAACCATTGGTGATTATTCCCTCGGAACCGTATTCATTCGAACCGCGATCGTTGTTGCTTCCGCGGGGAATGCCCGGCACAACGACGGTGTGTTCCGTGAACGGACCAGCGGTGATGATATCACGCCACAGGTCCGCGAATGTACCGCCGAGCGCGCCGGCGAACGCCTTAATAACTGCCATCTGTTTTCCTCGATATCTCAATGCACATGGCCGGTCTTGCGACTATGCAATCGCAAGACCGGCCGTTATGCTGGCATGTTGGCTATAGCTGCGTTTCGCGATCGCAGTATTCGCATCGAACGACTTCTTTGCGATGACCGGAAAGCGGAGCGCCACAACCTTCACAATTCACCGAAACCACGGGTTCGGTAATCCCAAGCCCACTACGGAATGCGCTAAAAGTGTCTTTCAGTGTCCCGGCCAGAGCCTCCGTTCCGGGGGATGGCCTTGTTGAAGGCCGGCTCATCCATTGGCGTATACTGTCTGCCGCGTATACCCATATACCGTCATCGTCCCTTTCTTGGAAAACCGTTACCTCGATACGCCAGTCTGATCACTGGCCCACCGATGCGAGCTTCTGCGTGCATCGAGTCATGACCTCGGTGTAGTAGGCCAAATCCTCACTGCTGAGGGAGTTTTCGTCAATGGCGTCTACCTTCTGGGAGAACTCAGAGTAACGCTTCATCATGCTGGCATAGTCGGTAGCCATGCTGACCACGTTATCGGATTTCTGATATTTGTTCATGAAGGCAACATACTCATCGATAAAGGCCTCGTAGCTGTCCATCGTGGACTTGAAGTCAGCACTGTCATTGGTGTTCTGCTGCGCCTTCTGATCCGAAGACTGGCCGCTCTGCTTGTTGGCATCGCTGGAATCAGTGCCCGTATCAGTGCTCTTATCATCCTGCTTCGCGGCGTCGTCGTCCGTAGACGTATCTTCCTTCTTCTCCGGAACCTGGATAGTGATGGACATGATGGTCTCGTCGTCAGTGTCACGAGAAACGCTCACACTGTATCCATCGGCGTTCTTGGCATTGAAACTGTCAGCGGACTTGTTATAGTCCACGGTGAAACCGTTGTCTTGCACGGACTTGACGTAGTCGGCATACTGCTTGGCGTCGGTGCCGCACACCTCGATGGAGAAATAGTCCGAAGACTCGCTTTTAATTTCACCCTTTGTGGATTTCGGCTGCGGCAGCAGCGCCGCGATATCCGACTCCGGCCATGAATATGCTTCGCACTTGGTGGCGAGCGATGCTTCCCATTCCGCCCGATCAGCCTTGGCCTTCGCACCGTCACGAATTACGAACACGCCACCGATTACCAGACCCACAACGGTGATACCGACTGCCACCCAGGCCAGCACTCGGCCTTGCACCTTGCCACTCGGGCGAGTCACGTATACGGCGAAGCCTGAGAGCAGTGCCGGAAGCACCGTGGCGAACAGCAGTCCGCCCCAGGATCGGCCAGAAACATCCACAAATTGGGCGAGTACGAACAACACTCCCCAGATAATGGCGAACACAGCCAGCTTGGAAGTCTTCTTCACCCCTTGTGCATTCGGAGCAAGCACGGCAGGCGCAGCGGCACCAGCAAAACCAGCGGCAGCACCGGCACCGTGTGTGGCAGGTGCAGGAGCCACACCAATACGCTTGTCCAGAGCGGCGAGGAACTCATCAACGCGCTTGGCGCTTTCGTTTCCAGTCGCCTCCAGACGAATGGCGGCCCCTGCCGCACCCTGCGGGACTACGGTTAGCGTGCAGTTCACTCCATCGTAGGAGTGGAAGGAAAACGCTCCGGTCTGGGTGTTTTCGTTATCCAAGGTAAACGTGGCGCCAGTAGTCAGCTGGTCGTGAATAGCTTGGAACAGCTGTTGCGGACTGACCGCATATACACGATCAAATGGCGCGCCGGCGGGCTGCTGCGGTGCCGCAACCGGAGTCATCGGAGTAGTGGCGGCCCCATCAGACGCTACGTTTGGCTGGCCAGCCGGTACAGCATTCGGCACGGCAGGCGCATTGTTCGCGCGATCTTCCGGTGCGTCATTCGTGCCTTCGGACGGTGGAACCGGCTGAGGTTGTTGATCAAACGGCGTTGTCATGATTCCTTCTTTCCTTGAGCAGCAGCATTACCAGCACAGAAGAGGCAATCCCGGCAACCGTTACGGTCAATCCGACTGCCATGGCAAGCCGGTATCGTTCGCTCATCATTGCGTCCCTTCTTATTGCTCGCGTTGCTCTGCGATACATCGAAACCAGTGTATGGCGTTGTTATTATGTACGCAAATTAGCATTTTGTATTCATGTTAGCTTTATTGTCGATGCTTGATACCGCGCATGAACATCCTTTCCGCCACCGCACCTACACGGATGGCATCGACCATTGTCGGCGACACGCGCGGGCCATGCATCAGCTGACAACTGAATTTTTCGGCGTGTTTCCGAAAAGTCGGCGTCCTGTACGCTGGGAATCGAGCAACCGCGTACGATGGCGCAGCACAGCACCCGCAACACAGCGACAAGGAGCATGGGCAATGGCAGACATCCCCGAAGAACATTTGACCGAGGAACTGTTGGATCGGCTGCTCGCCAGCGCCAGCATTGAGCAGTATCTCGATGAGGGACTTGTCAGCGCACGCACGCTGACCGACTATCTGTTCGACCGTATGGAAGCCCATGGCCTGAAACGAGCCGACGTGGTGCGGGCATCCGGCCTCAACGCCACAGTGGTTTATGACATTTTCTCCGGCAAAAGCCGCCCCGGCCGCGACCACGCCATCATGCTGGCTTTTGGTCTCAAGTGCACATTACGTGAAACCCAACGGCTGCTTCGTCTTGCAGGCGTTTCCGAACTGTGGTGCAAACAGCGACGTGACGCGATTATCATCTGGTGCATACGCAATGGATTCGACCGCATTGCCACGGACGACGAGTTGTATCGTATGGGAGAGGCGACTTTGCTGCCGGCCGATTGACGACATTCGGCCCAACAACACTCACCAGTGAGACGCAAGTAAGAGGGCATCAAGGAGAGACATGGACGATAAGCAGGCGATGCATGCGATGAGCATCGACGATGCGTACCATGTTGAGCGCACGCTTGCTCGCGGACCTTCCGGCGTCACTGAACTGGTGAGCATTGACGGCAACGGCCCGTTCGTACGCAAGAAGATTCCCTCTCCCCTAGCGCAACGCAATGTGTGGGCGGTGCTCAGCGCCTGCCAGAGTAATCGTCTGCCGCGCGTGGAAGCGACATACGAGCTGCCCGACCGGTTCGTCATCGTCTACGATTACGTGCCGGGCAGCACGCTTGCGCAAATTGTGGAGGAAAACGGGCGGCTTGCGCCGAATGTGGCCGTACAGCTTATCGACCAAATTTGCGAAGCCGTGCAGGAGCTTCACCAGCACGGCGTTATCCACCGCGACATCACGCCGGCCAATATCATCCTGGCTCGGGATGGCGCGCATCTCATCGATTTCGGCATTGCGCGCATATGGTCAGCGTCAAGCAATCGCTCGCGGGACACCACGGCGCTTGGCACTTATGGTTTCGCCTCGCCCGAGCAATATGGCTTCGCCAAAACCGACGCGCGTTCCGACGTGTTCTCGCTGGGCCGGCTGCTCGGATTCATGCTGACCGGCGTATATCCCGATGCCAGCGACTACGAGCAGCGACTTGCCGATGATGCCGCAGTACCGGCACGACTGCGCGCCGTCATCGGCTATGCGTGCGCATTCGAGCCCAGCAAACGGCCACAGAGCGTCCAGGAGTTTCGCCAGGCGCTGTTCTCCCAGTCCAATCCGCCTATGCCGAACGCATCATCGGCAAATCCGCCATCACCGAGCACAACGAACGACGTCACGTCGGCGTCTCGACTATTTCGGCGTCTGCACTTGAGCAAACGCGCCATCGTGCTGTGGTCCATCGTCGGAGCGGCGCTGGTGGTCGCCGCCATTGCGGGAGGCATTGTGTTGGCAGGCCAACTTGGCATTATCGGGTCGGCAACATCACCCGATTCCTCGACACAATCCAGCAGCCAATCAACCGATAAGGCCGATGGCGGGCACTCCTCGAACGGGTCAGGAACCGACAATGCCAATGGCACGGGCGGAGTAGTCGGCACTGACGGCGCTGATGGAGACAATCAAGACACCGTCACCGACAATCCTCTGAAAATAGTGGAATCCGGCTGGTCGGCGGACCAGCAAGGGTATGTCCACTACGCTTTCGCCCTGCGCAACACCAGTACGACCCAGCAGGTGCAGTATCCGCAGATTACCATTACGGGGCGGGCCAAAGACGGTTCCATCGTGTTCTCGCAGACGCAAGCACTGAATATGGCATTCCCGAATCAGACTGTATATGACGCCGGCCAAGCGGGCGAGGGCACGGCCCCGGCCACCGTAGATTTCGTTGTGCTTAGCCCTGATACGTACAACGTCACCGAGGCTCAAGGAACCGCTACCTTCCCCATCAGCGGAACATCCAAAATAGACAACAGGGACGGCGGCACGACGTTCAATGGCGAGGTCCGCGCCGTGGCAGATGGATTCAAGCCATCTGATGGACAGCAAATCAAGATTTCCCTAGTACTGCGTAACGCACAGAACGCAATCATCTATGGAGATATCGCATTCGTGGATTGGCCGGGCAATGGCCGATCCACGCCATTCTCGATTACCGTCTACGATCTGCCGAAGTATGTGTCTTACGATCTGTATGCGCAAATCTGGTAGTTGACTTTACGTCTGGCAGGTGGCCGTCAGGTGCCTGTCAGGCCGCTGTTCGCGTCACCTGCGCACTGACGTTACGGCGCGCCTGGCCGAACAGATAGATGCCGATGGGCAGGGTCAGAACACCGCCGATGATGAACACCAGCGAAATCGGGATCACGTCGGCCAGTGGCGCGAAGATCAACATGCCGAGCGGCATTCCGAGCGTGCTCAGGGTGGTGTCAAGGCCGAATACACGGCCCACCATCTTCTCATCGGCCTCGGTCTGGATGATGGTGCGCATCGGGCCCATGCAGATGGCCGAAGCCAAACCGTTCACCACATCAATCAGCAAATACGCCAGCAGATTGTGAACCACGCCAAGACCAACGACGGAGACGCCCACCAGAGCGATGCCGAAGGCGACCACGCGCATGTTGTTGCGGATGAGCTTGGCACCGATGGTAGACATCAGCGCGCCGCCGAGCAGCATACCGATGCTCCATCCCAGCTCGTTGGCGGCGAGTTTATCGGAGGCGGTGGTCAGGTTGATGAATCCGAGATTCAAATCGATGCCCTCATATTCGCGGGTCATGAGCAACAGCGTAAGGTTCATCGGCGCCACGGCCACGAAGCACACCAAGGCGTCACCGAGCACCACGTTGCGCAGGTTCGCCCGGCGCCATGTGTAGCTGAAACCATCTTTCAAGTCAGCAAACACACGACGGACGCTGGCAATCAGCGAACGATCAGCATTGGCATCCGACATCGGTTCGAGTGTGGGTTGCCCGCTATTCTCCGCTTCAGCCATACGCCTCGCAACATGTTCCGTGCTCTTCTTCGGCGCTTTGATCAACGCCACAAAGCCGACGCCGATAATGGCCGTGGTCACATCGACTAACAGAATCGACCACAGCGGCACTGTGTTGATAAGCACAGCAGCCACCGCAGGTGCCACAATCATATTCACCGAATTAATCACGCCGTATATTGAGTTGACGCGCAATAGTTTGCCCGAGGGAACAACATCCGGTATGAACGACTGCACAGCGGGCGTCTGCACCCCGCCTCCCGCCGAACGAATGAACAGCACCACGAAAATCATGGTCAGACTCGCCCATCCCATCGCGAAGCTCAGCGACAGCACGACGGTGACCACAGCAATCACCATATCCGGCAGCATAATCAGCAACTTGCGACTGTGACGGTCGGCCCAGGAGCCGCCGCAAATCGAGACGATGGCCTGCGGCACCACGCCAAACAACGTGGCCAGCAGCATGGCCGAACCGGTTTTAGTCTGCAATACGATCCACCACCAGATGGCATATTGCACAATATTGGAGCCCAGCAGCGAGAACGCCTGGCCGGTGAGTAGAAGCACTACACGGCGGATCCACGCACGCTCGGATTCCCCGTTGGCCACTGCTGCGGCATAGGCGGCACCGGGTTTGTTCGCGCTATGGACTGCTGCGCGCGCATTCGCATTGTCATCGCCGGAAACCTCGGGTGTTTCGCGCACAGTTGGTTCAGTTGTTGTACTACTAGAAGACATACGAGTGTTCTCAATTCTTCAATTCCACTACAAAGGTCACATCACGGCATACGCACGCCGACGCGCGTATGCGTGCACGACTCCAGCAACGAGCCGTACCCGCCGTTAGATGGCAGGCTTCAGTATCGTGACGCCATGCGTTAGCGTCACCATGCAACGATAGGAACACACTATTCAATAGTATAATCATGAAGGCGTGACGTTGCCCTTGCGCAGGTGCCGTAAGACTCCGCGGACAAAGCAATGAGGCTTCCCCCGCGAGAAGGGAAGCCTCATATTCCATTCATTCTATTCAGCGATGATGGCGCCTAATCACCGATCATCCTTTGGGAACAGCGCATCGAAGGCATGTTCCATCACGGACTTACGGCGGATCACACCGACGAGTCTGCCATCACCATCCACCACCGGCAGTTTCTTGAACTGCTTCTTGGCGAGGATTCGGGCCACCTCTCCAACATGCTGGTCGGGCGTGGCGGCAACGACCTTACGCGTGGCGATGTCCATCACCTTCTTGCCGGAGAGCGCCTGCACCTTGGAGGCCACGGTTTCGTCGTCGAACACCACCATCGTCGAACCGGTGCCGGTGGAAACCGTACGGGATTCATAGGTGGCAATCGATTTCATGACATCGCCGTCGCTGACGAAGCCGACGAGCCTGCCATCGCCGTTCACCACGGGAAGGCTGGAGACGTTGAGGCGGATGAACTCGCGCACCACATGCGTGATGTCATCGCTGTCCAGGCAGCTGTAGGGCTGATCGTCCATGATCCCGCCGATGGACTGTTCCTGGGCCTGCTTGAACAGGGAGGCGGCGGGGGCCACGTATGCGCCGGCGTAGTGATGCTCGGCGGGCTGGCCTTCAGTGGTTTCGGCCGCGACTTCGGCGGAGGCTTGCGCCTCGGAGGCCTTGGCGGTGCGTGCGGCCTTCTCCTTGGCACGGCTGGTGACGGTGAAGATGCAGATGATCAGGGCGACCAGCGAGATGGCGGCGCACAGCAGGTAGGAGAACGCGATGCCGCTGGCCGTGGCGGACTTCACACCCTGGGACATGTGCGAGGCGGTCACGGATGTTTCTGCGGTGACCAGAAGCGAGGTCGCAATGGCTGCCGCGATCTGGCGGCCGGTGTTGGCGATGGCGTTGCCATGGGCGATCATGTCGTTCGGCAAAGCGTTGACGCCCCAAGTGTTGATCGGCATGTTGGCGATAGCCTGACCGGATGCCTGCAATGCGCAGAACACGGCGACAAACAGCACTGATGTCCTGGTGTTGATGGTGCCGAGAAGACCAAGAGAGATGGTCATGAGCGCAAGGCCGCCGATGCCCACGCCGCGCGGGCCGAATTTGTCGAATGCGGCGCCGGCGACCGGACTCAGGATGATGCCGACCGCCGCGGCGGGCAGCATGACCATGCCGGTGACGGTGGCGGATTGGCCGAGCACATTCTGGATGAAGATAGGCAACGTCACGTTGGTTGCGGCGACTGCGGCGTTGATCAGAGTGACCAGAATCGCGGAGTTGCGGAAGTTGCGGGTGGCAAGGGTGTCAACGCGCAACAATGGCTCATCGAGCTTGACTTGCTTGTATACGAATGCGACGAAGGCCACAAGACCAACGACGATTGAGATAATGACGACCGGACTGCTCCATCCCATCGTGGAAGCGGACGAGAAGCCATAGAGCAGGCCACCGAACGCGATGGTCGAAAGGATCACGGACAGGATGTTGAGCTTTGGGTTCTTCAACTCGCCGACGTTCTTGAGCATCATCGTGCCTCCGACAAGGATGACCAGTGCCACGACTGCGATGCCAATGAACATCGGGCGCCATCCGAAACTGTCAATCACCAGACCACCGACAACCGGGCCGATAGCCGGGCCGGCGGCCATGACGATACCGGCCATGCCCATGGCGGTGCCGCGCTTATCCGGCGGATAGACGAGCATCGGCACTACGGCGACCAATGGCAACAGCACGCCGGAGCCGGCGGATTGCAGTATGCGCCCGACGAGCAACAGCATGAAATTCGGCGCGACGGCACACAGTAGTGTGCCGACCATGAAAGTGGCAAGAGCTCCGGCGAAGAGCTTTCGGGTGGAAAATTTATCAATCAGATAGCCTGAAATCGGCACCATGATGCCCGAGGCCAGCATGTAGACGCTGGTCACCCACTGCACGGTGCCGGTGGTGATATTGAAATCACGCATCAGTGCCGGCAAGGCCGGTGACATGACGGTCTGGTTGAGCAGCGCGATGAACGAGCCGACGACGATCACGCCCACGACGATGAATCGGGTGTGCGGATCAATAGGCTTTACGGAACTGGTGGCGGACCCGAGTTCCGCGTTTTTCTGTGAGGTCACAGCATTTCCTTCTGTTGGTAACGTCATGTGTGGGCGATCCGGCCCCATGCTTGTGTCAAGACGCGAGGACACCGATGAGTCCGGCGTAAAGGAAAAGCCGCCATCCGTTCCGCATTCATATACGGCAAACGATTCGCGGCTTTGCGTAAGTTGATGGCTATGGTGAGCGATTCATGCGACGTCGACTGCGGATGGGCCATCGGTACATCCCGGCATAAGGCGTGTCCCCGCTACACCAGCATCGAGAATAGGGCCATTTGTGGATTGGCAAACAGAACATTGCCGATGAACGACCCACGGCAGGCGCGTGCGATGAACATCGCGTAGCGATACAGGTTCATGGCATCTCCTTGATGGGTTTTCGTACGGCAGGTATCGAGAAGCCTATCATCATTCAAATAGACGGTGAAACCCACGCATGCTCAACAATACACAAAATCTTCACAAGAGGATTGGACTTACGCATACGCTCCGCCTGAATAACGGTCCGAGAATGAATCAGGGGCGAGCTAAGGGTTGCGTCTCGTGTTTCCGTCATGATTTCTGGCGAAGACTCATAATAAAACACACATTATGCTGCTGCAGCAGCCAGTCCTTGCAGAACAATGTCATGACAAAGGCCTGAGAAGACGACTTCTCAGGCCTTATCCGTGCCGCTCCTCAGTCGCTTGTAGCGACAGCTCCCCTCAAAGAGGGGAGCCAGAGAAACACTTACTTCGAGATGTTGAACTTGAACTCGGCGTCTTACCGGTCTTCTTCGTCCTGCCTTGCCGCGGATATTCAATCGCATCGCAGGGGTGACTTCCTCGATCATTTGACAGACCGACCGACGGTCTGTATGCTTGACTGGAACATGAGCGAAAGGCAGGCCATCCGCATGGCGCACGATATGCATTCCGGAGACACCGAACGACGAATCCTCGATTCCGCCCGCAGGCTCTTCGCTGAAAAGGGCTATGAGAAGACGTCCATCCAGGACATCCTGAACGACCTGGGACTGTCCAAGGGCGGGCTCTACCACCACTTCAAATCGAAGGAGGCGATTCTCGACCGGCTGAACGCCGACGAGTGGGCCGTCACCGCGCGTCTTCTCGACAAACTCATCGAGCGCAAGGACATGAGTGCGCTTGAGAAGCTGCGCGTGCTCATCGTTTCCGCCGTGGACGCCCCCGATCATCTGGACCTAGTCCGTTCCCAGCTGGCGCTGCTCAAGGATCCTGCGTTCTTTACGGCGAACATGCGCTTCTGGTCGACGAGGCTGCCGGAGTCCTTCCGCTCGCTCATCGATATGGGCGTGCAGGACGACTCCATTCCCACGGCATACCCTGAGGAGGCGGCGCAACTGCTCTCGCTCCTCGGCAACTACTGGCTCATGCCCTGCTTCTACCCCGCAGATCATGCCGGCATGGAACACCGCATCCGCTGCCTCGCCACGATGCTCGACGCCATCGGCGTGCCAGTGTTCGACGAGACGCTCATCCTGCGGACGACCGAAGGGCTCACGGCCCTGACGCCGGAAGAGGATACAGCGTCCGCATAGGAGACGCGCCCGGGGGTGCCGCATCTTGCACATCCTGACGTCACAGATGTCGAAGCGCTTCCGCGCCCTTTTCCTTGGGCGTATTGTTATCACCATAACAGACCGACGGTCGGTTTGTATAAATGGCCGTGGCCAATCACAAGAAAGGAATCCACGATGACGAACGCATACGAACCACAAAGAAGCCAAGCCGCTGATCCTCTTCGCACACGCGACTTCCGCCTGCTCGTCGCGGGTCTCGGCATATCGCTCTTCGCCAACCTTATGCTGCGGTTTGCCATGTCCATGTGGGTGCTTGACGAGACCGGCTCGGCGGCGGCGTTCGCCTCCATTCTTACTGCAAGCATCCTGCCCACGATTCTGCTCTCGCCCCTTGGCGGCGTGATGGCGGATCGTACGAACCGTCGGACCGTCATGGTGGCGCTTGACACGCTTTCCGCCGTGACGGTGCTCGTCTGCGCGGCGATCTTTTCGGTCGTCGGTTTCAATCTGGCGGCGATAGCCGTGATGCAGGTGGTGCTCGCCGTGCTTGACGCGATGGAGACGCCTACGGTGCAGGCGGCGCTGCCGCAGATGTTCCGTTCCCATGGCGAGGATGTGATGCGTCGCGCGATGGCCGTGGTGAACGTAGTGAACCAGACGAGCACGCTCGTTCCCGCCGTGCTCGGCGGCGTGCTGTACGCGGCGGTTGGTGCGATGCCCATGATGGAAATCACGATCGTGGGGTTCGGCGCGGCCGCCGTCGTGGAGTGTTTCATCCGGCTCGGCGCTCCCGACCGCGGCGACGTCGGCCGCGTCACCGCGGTCGACGACCTGCGCGCGGCTGGACGTTTCCTCACCCGCGAACATCCTCATGTGCTGCATCTGGTGTTGATCTGCGCCGCGCTCAACTTCCTGGTGACGGGGTATGCGGAGGTCGGCTTCCCTTACATGGTGCGGACCGTACTGGGGTTCGGCTCCACGGCGTACGGCCTTGCATATGGTCTCGTGGGAGCATCCGGACTGCTCGGCGCGCTCGCCGGTGGGCGGGTCGCGAGGTCGCTGTCCATGCGGCGATTCCCGATGGCGATCGCCGCCTTCTCGCTCACCATCCTGCCCCAAGCGCTCGCCATGACGATTCCCGCAGGTGGAGTGATGCGACTCACGGTGCTCACGGCGAGCACCTGCGGAACCATGATCGCCATCACCCTCACGAACCTCATCGCCGTGCCAGCGATCCAGATGAGCTGCCCCGAGAACATGACCGGCAAGGTGATGTCGCTTGCGCTCTCCGCGAGCATGTGCGCCCAGCCCCTCGGACAGATCGCATACGGCTGGGCGTACAGCGTCTACCCGGCGGGCGCGGTCCTGGCGGTGACGTTCGCCCTGGCCACCGCGATGCTGCTGCCAGTCGCGCACGTAACGCGGCGGTTCTAGGACGGGATTCCATCACCTTCGCTCTGGACAGCTGAGACATCAAAGTCATGTGTGGATATGCAAACGGCCACCATCAATCATGGTGATGTTGGCCGTTCACGTCATCCCCGTACCGTAGATATGAAAACGACCACTGTAATCGCACATACGACGATGGTGGTCATTGGATCAAGCGCCCCGGCGTCAGGCCTCCACGAGCGGGCGGATGTCGTCCAAGGTGCTGGGGTCGAAGGTCAGCAGATCGTGGTCGGCCTGAAGGTTCGCCCAGAACTCGGGCGTGGTGTCGAGCGCCTGGCCGAGCCGCCATGCCGAGCCGCCATGCCATGGGGTGGTGATGCGCTGCCTGCCGTTGACGATCTCGCCGATCGGCGACATCGGCGTGCTTTGCCGTACCCGTCGAGGCGGGTGTGGACCTGCCAGACGTCCCAGATATGATATGCGCCGATGAGCGAAGCAATCGGACTTTGATTCGGAAACGGCCTTCATACCGCACTTGTCCATCACACAACCGGACTGGAACATGAACAGGCACGCAGTCACGGTTGCATAATAGGATTCAAGTCAATAGCAGCCTTCCACGCCTCCTCACAGTGCGCAACCCGGAAGGTCCTTTTTATTGGCGAACTCGACCGGTTTGGCCTATCGCAACAGTCGTTCGTTGAGGATGACAGGAGCGTGTTCGATTGACGGCTGCAACGCATCGAGCTGGTCGGACAGCTTCGACTCGTCGACCACCGGCAGTTCGAGCAGGAATCGTGCGGCCGCGTGCAGGTAGTCGTTCAACGCCTCGATGCGGCCCGGCTCCAGCGGGTAAGCCGGGTCGTTCTCCAAGGTGACGTCCAACGTTTTGCGCAACATCTCATGCTGCGCGCTGCCCATGATGGCCGCGCACTGGTCGTGGAACGTCATACGAGAATTTGCCGGCTGACGTTCGGACAGTACCTGCGGAATCCACGCGCCGCCCTCCCAGTCGGCGCGCATGTCGTTCTTGAACAGCGACATGTTATGGTCGAACAACGGCGCCGGACCCAGAATCCGGCCGGTACGGTTGTCGCGCAGGAACCCGTGGTTGTTGGCGTGACGGTCCTGATTGACGATGAGCGCGTCGAACACTAGCATCGTGCGCATCGCCTCGAACGATTCCTCGGACACGGCGCGTGCGGCGGCGAGGATCTCCGGGAACGACGCCAGCCGCGTCGCCGCATAGAACGGCACGAACGACACGTCCTTTGAGTTCATCGAACCGCACACCGACGCGAGCTTGCCCTTCCAACGGGCGATGCGGTAGTCGACCGCATTCACACCGAGCCTGCGCGCCAGCTGCGAGGCGAGATACTCGGAATACGGTTCCAAACCGACGTTCGCATACCCTTCGGAACCCGCCTTCCACAGTTCCAGCCCACGTTCCGTATGCCGCCACGCCTTCGGGAACTGGCCGTCCGTCGTCCACTCGCTCGACAGGCCGATCGCATGCTTCTCGCTCGACGTATACCCCGTGTAGGCCACGATGGCGAGCGTCTCGTCCAACGGATTGTCATACAGGTTGATGTCCGCGAACTTGAGGTTCTCACCGTCGCGTTCCACCCAGAACGAATCGTTGACCGACAGTCCCTTGCACAGGTCGATGATGCCCAGCGTATCCGCAATGTTCAACCCCGCCTGCGCGAGAACCTGCGTGGCGAACTCACGATTCTTCGGAATCGTGCGCCGCTCCAGCCACGTCGTCAGCTTCGCATTATCCGGCTCCGGAGCCAACGGAAACGGCAGCAACGCGCGCTTCGACTCATCGAACCAGCGGACATGCGCCTCGATCTTGCCCGCCAGCAGGCCCTCGCCATACGACGCATCGAACCGGAGCAGCGGATCATCATAGAGCCGCAGCACGTAACTCGTCATATCCGGCCCCTCCAATCACAAGCCCGCTCCAAAGTCATATCGGGCGATTCACATATGAAGAACAACTGTCTACAGTATAGACAAGGGCCTTGGAACGCGGGGGCTTCACTCTGAAGTCAAGTATTTGATACAATTTGGTGCAAAAAGATAGTAAATAGCAATAAGGAGTGGCTATGAGCATGCAGATTGCCACGCGAGTTGATGACGAGCAGGCTGCGTTGTTTAAGGAGACGACCCGACAGCTGGGTACCACCCCGGCCGATGCCCTGCGTATGTTCATCAGCGCGTTCAATGATTACCGTGGGTTCCCCTATGAGGTGCGTTTGCCACGAAATGACGTGGAGCCGTTTGCGTCCGAGCGGGACGCTACTGAGTATGCCAGTCGTCTCGCCTTGAGGATGTCCGATGAAACGAGGTGAGATTTGGACGTTGCAGGCCGATGGCTACGCCAGCAAGCCACGGCCGGTTGTCATCGTGCAGAGCGATGCCGTCGATCGGTTCGATTCCGTCATCACTTGTCTGCTGACCTCATACGATTCCTCCGACATCGACACGCGGGTCCGATTGGAACCAAGTCCGGAGAACGGCCTGAACAAAGTGAGTTACGTGATGACGGACAAGATCGTCACCGTCGACCGCAAACTGCTGGGATACCAAGTCGGCGTGGTTGATGATGCAGCCATGGCGAATATCGGCCGTCAGCTCATGCGGGTTCTAGGTTTGCTGTGACGTTTGGGATGGCTGGCGGGCGTGCGTCTACTTGTGACATCGTTTATGCACCCTTGAGGCCGTATGATGATGGCGTCGAATTCAAGCTCTCCCCAACATCTAAGAAATGGCTTCCTTCATATTACGGTCATACGACCAACACCATATGAAGGAAGCCATTATGAATGGTCTAACGGCAATCAGCTTCTCATACGTGATTGCCAGTCATTCACCGAATCAGCCGCGGTTGTCGAACATCTGCAGCAGCATCTTGCTGGGTTCGACGGCATAGACGGTGTGCGGCAGACGGGCGCTCAGGTAGACGATGCCGCCGGCCGTAAGCTCGACTTCACGGCCTTCGCCGCCGACGCGCAGCTTGCCTTCCAGCACCTGGATGATCACGGGCATGGCCGCGGCGTGCTCGCTCAGTGCCTGGTCCTTGTCGAAGCCGAACAGCACGGCGCGCAGACCGTCCTCGCGCAGCACCGTACGGGAGACAGTGGCCTCCTCCTGAATATCGATCAACGAGGCCAAGTCTTCGATGAATCCAAGATGCGGCTCGGTCGAAATGGCGTGGCCTTCGGCGTCGTGGGCGTCGTGCTTGCAGGCGCAGTGCTTGGCCTCACCCGCTTCAGCGGCCGCGACTTCGCCATGCTTGCAGTGGCACTCCTTCTTCGCGCCCGGCTCCGCGGCCGCGACCTCGGCGTGCTCGTGCTTGCAGGCGCAGTGGTGTTCGCCGTTGGCGGCAGCCGCCTCGGCTGCCGCGGCGGCTTCCCTACGCTGCTTGCACTTGCAATGCTGCTCGTCGCGTCCTGCCTTGCATGCGGTCTGCTGCTCGTTCTCATCGGCCATGATGTTCTCCTATTCGTCGCGCGTACCTCACATACGCGTCATCGCTTTTACTTGTTTCCCATTATCCGGCCATCGTTGGGCCGGCACACCGCTGTTACGCTTCGGGCTTGCGTACCTCATCTTGACGGATTCGTCCAGGTTGTCCGGCTGCAGGCCGAGTTCGTGAATCGAGTAGGTGCCGCCGGCGCGCAGTAGTCGGAAGGCCTCGCCGATAATCGCCTGCTTGCCACGCTCGGTCTGCATGGTAAGCATGGCTTCGCCGATCCCCACGTCGGTGCTGTTGGATTCCAGACCGGTGTCGGCGGCGTCGCGCTGCACGCAGCTTGCCGGAATCGTGGCCTTCTCACTGGTGAGTTTGGAGATGATGTCCACGACCTGCTGGTCGCGGTCCACGCCACGGTAGCTCTTGGGGTCTCGGCCGGACTGCGGCAGGGGCAGCTCGCGGTTGGTGGCGGGTTTGGTGGCAGTGGACTGAAATGCCTGAGAAGGCTGCGATGTAGTGGTCATGTGTCGTGATGCTATAGTCCACAGCCCGCCCGCACAAGGGTTTTCGCTAGAAATCAGCCGAATGTGAGAATGCTCACCCGAGTAGGCGCCTGAGCATGCGGCTCAGGGACGATTCAGGGGATGCTCAGGGGTCCCGTCACCGATTCCCCACATATCGCCCGCGTTCGCCTAATAGAATGGAATCCAGCATTCGATTCGGTATCCGGCGCAATGCCGGCAAACGTGAGGAACTTACGATGAGGGTCATCGGCAATATTCTGTGGATCATTCTGGGCGGACTGGCAATCGCCATCAGCTGGGCACTGATCGGACTGTTTCTATGCATCACCATTATCGGTATTCCACTAGGAGTTCAGGCGTTCAAAATGGCGGGCCTTACCTTGACGCCGTTCGGCAAAACCGTGCAATACGGTGGCGGCGTTGGCTCCACGCTGGTCAATATCCTCTGGGTGGTGCTGGGCGGCTGGTGGATGGCACTCGGCTATCTGGGTGCAGGCGTGCTCAACTGC
>SKEE01000723.1_pt1 | contig 33750 bp, 34 predicted proteins | sample 4826661 | NCBI WGS metagenome assembly SKEE01 (sample SAMN11008817, study PRJNA524170) | human gut metagenome | biome: Human fecal sample; material: Feces; isolation source: fecal sample from pouch patient p20 | host: Homo sapiens | place: Israel: Tel-Aviv | collected 2016-11-14
ATATACCGATTGCTCCATCATTATACAGCTTAAGCAACAAGATGGATAATTCCTTACTGGCTGTAAGGGATATTAACCATAAACATATTGTAGTAGAATGGAGAATACAAAAAATGAACTTATTAGAAGAATTCAAAAAAAATCCCGGATTCGTCTACCGAATCGGGACTGATTACTATTATATAGGAAAATGGATCTGCAAGCCATGCACAGACGAAGCCGTTACAGACTGCCATGCCATGTATGAAATGTGCATCCAGGCAAAAGAACAGGCAAACGCAGCCCTTTATTTTCAGAAGCTGCGTGCCTACAGTGAATTTGCCCTGGACATTCCATACAATCCGGCAAAGATCCTTCAGTACCAGACCGCTCTTGTCGAAGCACTTTCCGATGCTGATATCCAGTCTCTTACCGACCAGCTTCGGTATTTTCACGATCAAGCATCTTAATCACATCCAGAAGTGTAGGATACACATACCGGCATAATCCTCTCACTTCTTCATCCGGCTGTGCAAGATCCGGGATCATCACCGGGATCATACCCGCAGCCGAAGCCGAGCGGATTCCTGCCGGTGCATCTTCAAGCGCAATACTATGTACCGGCTCGGTGCCGATCGCCTCGCACGCTTTGAGGTAAATTTCCGGATCCGGCTTTGCATGTTTCACCGAATCGCCAAAAACCCCGCCATCAAAATATTTCCACAAACCGACTTTCTCAAGAGATGCCTTTGCGTGGATCTCTCTGGAGGACGTCGCAAGTCCGACCTTGTATCCGTGTTCCTTCGCATAGATAAGAAGCTCCCTTGCTCCCTCTTTTACGCCGATCCCTTCTTTGTCACAAATGCCGTAATACTTCTCCCGTGTCAGCTCATTAAACTTATCCATCGGAAAATCTTCGCCATATACACTTTTAAAATATGCTTCTCTGCGGACCACATTGAATCCCAGCGTATGATAAATATGCTCCCCGATCCGTCCGTATCCGAGCTTCTCTCCTGCATAATTCCAGGATCTCTGCACAACACGTTCCGAATCAAGGAGCAGTCCGTCCATATCAAATACCAGTGCTTCTACCTTCATCAGAATTCAATTCCCTTTCCGAGGGCATCTTTTAAATACGTGGTTACGTCTTCCAGTTTTTCCAGAATTTCTTCACGTTCTTCCCACTCTTCGCCGGTCATATCTTTGCTGACCAGTGCCTGCTTGACATCTTTTAATTTTTTGATCAAATCTTCTGTCATAGTAAATCCCCCTTTTCTTATCAATTACTGTTTTTCTATAAATTTATTTTACCGATATTATCAGCAAATTTCAACAGTTCATCCGAAAATGTAAACAAATCTTAACATTCGCCGCTATAAAAAACTCTTAGCTAACTTCCATTTTTCTACTTCCATTATATAACAAATGTGCTATAATAATTCAGTATGTAAAAAAGTGTTATAATCATAAGGGGATTAAGAAATTGGATGACAACAAATTAGAAGCAAAACTGCTGAAGATTAAAGCGCTTGCCGAACGGGGAGAAGGTGGCGAGAAAGAGGCCGCCATCAAAATGTATCATAAGCTTCTGAAGAAGTATGATATTGATGAAAAAGCATTACAAAAAGACAAGCTCAGCAAGCACTGGTTTACATATGAGACAGATATCGAGGAAAATCTTCTGGTCCAGATTTTTTACATGGTGACCGGAGATCCCGAATATTTCCGCCGGACAAGCCGTACACGCGGAACCCAGTGTGGATGCATATGTACCGATTTTGAGAAAACTGAAATTCGTTTTTATTTTGAATTTTACAAAGATGCACTCAATCAGGAACTGGAAGCCTTTTTGATGGCTTTCAAATTAAAAAATCATCTGTTTCCGGATGAAAGTGCAAGATGCTTTGTTCCTGAGGAAGAGGAAGAGATATCAGAAATGCTGTTAAAAGCGCAGAAATTTGCAGAAGATATTGATAAGTCCAACCCGGTTCGCCGGATTGCATCTGCCGATCTTTCTGCTGATCCGGATGCACTGGAATCATAGGTATATACGCCGTTCTTTTGCGATATGCATTATAGCAAAAAAGCTGTTCTTAAAACAGGAGGGTATGACTCATATTAAATCATACCCTCCTGTTTTGATTTCTCGCGCTGTATCTGTGATAAAACTTATCTTCTGTACAATCTATAGCCTGCAAATACCGCCTTAACAACTCTTTTCCATCTGTCTGACCACCTAGGCAAGATCCCGAAGCCTTGCAATTTCTTCTTTATGCCCCGCATCATCCAGTGGCGTTTCCAGATAAAACGGCAGATCTTTTAATTTCGGGTGACGCATGACATTTAAAAGTGCCTCTATCCCAATCTCTCCGCCGCCGATCACCGCATGCCGGTCTTTTCTTGAACCAAATGGCATCATACTGTCATTTAAATGAATCGCTCTCAAAAGCTCAAGTCCAAGTACTTTGTCAAACTCTTCCAGCACCCCGTCCAGATCATTTACAATATCATATCCTGCTGCAAACACATGACAGGTATCCAGACAGATTCCGATCCGCTCCGGATGTGATACCCCGTCGCGGATTGCTTTCAGCTCTTCAAATCTCCAGCCAATCTCTGTCCCTTTTCCGCTCATTGTCTCAAGCAAAACCGTAATATTCTCTTTTCCGGTAATCGCCTGGTCAAGCCCCGCAATGATATTCTGAATTCCTGCTTCTGCGCCAATTCCGGTATGGCTTCCCGGATGAAACACCAGATTCTCAATCCCCAGTCTGTCCATCCGCGTCACATCTTCCCGGATCACCGTGCAGGCGAATTCATACACCTCCGGCTTCGCACTCGCCAGATTCATCGTATAAGGTGCATGCGCCAGAATCGTTCCAAAACCGGCCTCTCTCCTGATCCTCTGAAACTCCTCCGCTTCCTTCACCGTCGGATCCTTATAATTCGATCCCCGCGGATTCCTGCTGAAAATCTGCATCGTATCTGCATTCATCTTCACCACATTCTCTGCAGTCTTCACAATCCCTTTCGCAATCGACATATGTGTTCCTATTACCATATTTATTAGATCGCTCTCGTATACTTCTTCAGCCATTCTTTCTCTTCATCATTCAGATAAGGAGACACCTTCTCATATACAGTTGCATGATAAGTATTCAGACGTTCCTTGTCTTCTGCATTCATGATATCCGGATTGATCGCATCCAGGTCAAATGGCACATAAGTAATCGGTTCAAAATACAGGAATTCTCCATACTCATTCTTCTCGCCTTCACAGACAAGCAATTCATTTTCCAGACGCACACCGTGAGATCCTTCGATGTAGATTCCCGGTTCATCCGTAATGACCATACCTGGCTGGAATGCATCAGACTCACCGGCTCTGTAAGTATAACGGAAACCTGCCGGTCCCTCGTGGATGTTCAGAAGATATCCAACCCCATGTCCTGTTCCGTGATTGAAGTCCAGTCCTCTGTCCCAAAACGGCTTTCTTGCCAGATAATCAAAGTTCATTCCGCAGCAGCCTTTCTTGAAGATCGGACTTGCAAGGTTCAGGTTACTGATCGCAACCAGTGTAAAATGATCTTTCATGATCTGTGAAACTTCTCCAAAAGCATATGTTCTGGTGATATCAGTAGATCCTTCGTAGAATCCTGCTCCTGTATCCGTCATCAGGAAAGTTCCCTCATGAAGCTCTACATTGGTCTCCGGTGAAGAAGAATAGTGTACGATCGCACTGTGCTCCCCGAATGCAGAGATCGGTCCGAAGCTTGGACGGATAAATCCACCCATCTCGGCACGGAACTCATCCAATTTGTCAGAAGCACTCATCTCTGTGATCGTCTCTTTGCCAACATTTTCTTTCAGCCATTTCATAAATCTGACATGAGCCACGCTATCCTTGATCTCAGCGATACGGATATTTTCGACCTCTGTCGGATTCTTTACACATTTGAATAAGATCGCCGGATTTCTCTCTTCCACTTTCTTCACATTCTCCGGAATGTTCTTGTAAAGTGCAAAGTTCAGTCTTCCCGGATCTACCATCAGGACTTCTTCTGCTGCAACCTTCTTGATGTCCTCATAAATATCATTGTATGGGTGCAGAATAACCCCGTCTGCTGCAAGATGTGCTTTGATCTCATCGCTTAATTTTTTCTCATTCACAAAAAGATCCACCTTGTCCATTCTGATCACTGCATAGGTCAGAACCAACGGAAAATATTCTACGTCATTTCCACGAATGTTCAGTGTCCAGCAGATGTCATCTAGTGTGGTAAGAACGTGTGCTGTCGCACCTGCTTCTTTCATTGCTGCACGTGTACGTGCAAGCTTGCTCTCCACAGTCTCTCCTGTGTATTTCTGTTCCAGTTCAAATACCGGCTCTTCTGAAAGAATCGGACGGTCTTCCCATACTTCATCGATCAGATCATATGCATAAACGACCTTTCCGTTCTTCTCAGATGCGATCTTCTCGTATTCTTCTCCTTCTGTTACAGAAACAACACGTCCATCAAATCCTACAGTTTCGCCTTCTGCCAGAGCTGTTTCCAAATATTCCCCAATCTTCGGAACGCCCGGCTGTCCCATCTTCATCAGTTCTACTGTTGTTCCCTCCAGCTGCTTTGCCGCCTGGATAAAGTATCTTCCGTCTGTCCACAGGCGTGCTTCTGTCTTCGAAACCACTGCTGTTCCTGCAGATCCCGTAAATCCGGTAATATACTCTCTTGCTTTAAAATGCTCCCCCACATATTCGCTCTGATGAAAATCTGCAGTCGGAATAATATAAATATCTATTCCCTTTTCCTGCATTTTTGCACGCAATTTTTCAAGTCTTTCCGGTATTGTAGACATTTTAAAAAACCTCCTTTAATTTTTCCATTCTCTGACCATTATAACCCGTAAACTTTTGAAAAGCAACCTAAGAAAAGGAGTCGGATTCGGCAAGAACATCATTTTCATTCAGATCCTGTGCACTGCCTGTAAGTCCGGTCACAAGTACCGCTACACATCCGATTATCTTCACCTTTTTTGACATCTCCCATCACCTTTCGCAAATTTTCACAAATGGTAGTCTACCCGAAAAATTTGTTCTGTCTATGGGAAAAATGTGATTTTTCTGCGAAATCAGGACTGATGCATTGCTGCATGCTCCTTTTCCAGTTCTTTAAAAAGTTCCGGCACAGTCCACTGACTGTTTGTGTCTGTCAGAACCGCTTTATAATCAATACGTTTCATCCCCTTCTTTCGCATCATAAATAAAATCTGATCCAGATGGCTGCCTGTCACTCCGGCAAATACCATCATCTCATCTGCCAGTTCTTCCCCCTCATAAATCCTGTCTGTCTCTGACGCTTCTTTCATTCCGGCAAGTACACCAACCGTCTGAAAATACTCTTCTTTTTTTATCAGCCGCACCCGAATCCTGAGTGACATACAGATCATCTGCAGCTCCTGCGCACGCTTCTTATCTTTTATATTAAATAATAATACTGTTTCTCTCATAAATTTCCTCGACTACTCCGCTTTTCTCAAACGGTTCTTTTTATGTTTATTCCACTCTCCGATTACCTCACTGACAGTTGATACCGTAACAAACGCACTCTGGTCTGTCTCATGGATAAATGCAAGAAGCTTTGCATATTCACTCTTTTCCAGAATTGTAACCACTTCTGTCTGTTCCTGATTGCCCAGTCCTCCGACTGCCGGATAAAGAGTCGCCCCTCTGTGCAGCTCATGTACAACAAACTGCTGGATCTCCGGATATTTCTTTGACAGTATACACACCCTCTTACGGATACTGAAACCATCGATAAAATTATCCAGAACAATCCCATAAAGATAAGTTCCCAGAAGGCTCACTACCAGTGTCTTTCTGTCGTAGACAAGGATAGACGTCGCAGCGGTCACAAATCCTGCGATCGTAAGACTCTTTCCAATTTCAAAATGCAAATATTTATTTAAAACTTTTGCAACAACATCAAGCCCACCAGAAGATGCATTGACATTAAACAAAATCGCCTGTCCGATGCTGATCACCAGAATATGGCACAGCATATTGATAAACATATCATCCGTGAGCGGCGGAACATCTGGTGTCACTGTTTCAAAAATACGCAGATAAACCGGGAGCATTAAAGATGTAATGACCGTCTTACCTCCGAATTCTTTTCCGACAAACACAATCCCTATGATCAGAAGTGCTACATTTAGAATCATCGTCATCGTCGAAACCTTCAGCGGAATAAAATTTGCCAGAACCATGACAAGTCCCGAAATACTTCCCACAACAAAGGAATTCGGCATCATCAGATAATACACTGATGCCGATACAATAAACATTCCTACCGTGATCGTTGCATACTCTTTCAATATGTTTTTTGCTTTGTTCTTCTCTTTCAATTTTCTTTCCTCTCTTTCATACCGGTGCCTCTTATTTCCCCAAATATGCGGCACACTATATTTTCCAACATAGCATGTTCATCATAACATACTTCTCCACAAACTTCTACGCTATGTTTCTCATTAAAAACATGAAATCTTCTTTCCATTTATAGTAGTTTCAATTATAATAAAGGAAGAGTGAATTTTTTAACAATTTAGAGAAGAGAGGGTTTATTATGAATGCTGATGGAAACGTAATCAAAATCAAACATGACGTACTGTTCGAAGTAGCAAAGCTTGCTTTTGCAGGTGAACTTGAAGAACAGCGTGATCACCTCCCGCTGAAGCTTATTCCGGGACCGACCCCGCAGTTCCGCTGCTGTATCTACAAAGAGCGTGAGATCATCCGCCAGAGAATCCGCCTCGCAGAAGGCAAAGCTCCGGGACCGGAAGATGATGGTAATATCATCCAGGTTATTTCTTCTGCCTGTGAAGACTGTCCGATCTCCAGCTACACAGTAACAGAGAACTGTCAGAACTGTCTTGGAAAGGCATGTATCAATGCCTGTAAGTTTGGGGCAATTGAACCGGGACATTACCGTTCCCACATTGACGCATCCAAATGTAAAGAATGTGGTCAGTGCGCCAAAGCCTGTCCGTACAATGCCATTGCACATTTAAAACGTCCGTGTAAATTCAGTTGTCCGGTCGATGCGATCACCTACGACGAGCATGGCATTTCCATAATCGACAAAAACAAATGTATCCGCTGCGGTAAATGTATCCACAGCTGTCCATTCGGTGCAATTGCTTCCAAAACATTTATTGTTCCGGTAATCAATGCTTTAAGAGAAGGCAAACACATCTACGCAATGGCTGCTCCTGCCACAGAAGGTCAGTTTGGTGCTGACATTACCATGGAAAGCTGGCGCAAAGCAATGAAAGAGCTCGGATTCGTAGATTTCTACGATGTAGGACTCGGTGGAGATATGACTGCTGCTTACGAAGCTGAAGAATGGGCTGAAGCTTACAAAGAAGGACAGAAAAAAGTAACCTCCTGCTGCCCTGCATTTGTAAATATGGTTCGCCTGCATTACCCACAGCTTGCTGACAATATTTCAACAACTGTTTCTCCGATGTGTGCAATTTCCCGTATGATCAAAGCACAGGATCCGGAAGCGATCACTGTATTTATCGGACCTTGCCTTGCTAAGAAATCCGAAGTTGTCGATCAGCAGATCGAAGGAAATGCAGATTATGTTCTTACATACAGCGAGATCCGTGCGATCATGAAAGCAAAAGACGTTGAACTCGAGGCCTGTCCGAACGACAACCAGACCGCTTCTACCTTCGGAAAACGCTTTGCAAATTCCGGCGGTGTAACAGCAGCCGTTCTGGAAAGTCTGAAAGAATCTGACAACTGCATCGATGCGAAAGTCTGTCGTGCAAATGGTTCTCAGGAATGTAAGAAAGCCCTCCTTCTCATGAAGGTTGGACGTCTTCCGGAAGACTTCATCGAAGGTATGGCATGTGACGGCGGATGTGTCGGCGGTCCAAGTTCATTCAATGACCAGATGGCTTCCAAGAAGAACCGTGATGCCTTGATCTCTCAGGCTGACGATCGTGGAATTCTTGATAATCTGAAGAATTACGATATGGATAAGTTCTCTATGCATAGAGACTAAAATTATAAGGGCGTATGAAAAATGAGAAATCATTTTTCATACGCCCTTTTTAACAAAAATTCTTATTCAAATGCATCAAAAATCGTGCAGGCATCTATTTATTATCCCCTATACCACGGCAGCCTGTCCCACAGCATCATCTTTTCCATCCGCTCCAGATTCTTATCCGAATGCTCAATCTCCCGCGAATACCGGTACACCAGCTCTACGATCTCTTCTGGTGTAAGCTCTCCTTCATTTTTTATCCACCGTGCTTTCCACAGCTCATAAATATGGAAAGTACTTATTACTGCCATCTGCACCTTCGCATAAATCCTTCCATCATAAACTGCGCCACAGAAATAAGTGAAAATGAAATACACCAGCAGCTGCTCTGCCTGGATCGGGATATTGCTCTCTTCCTTCGCCCACCGCTTAAAGTCAGACGAGATTCCTTTATACGCATCTGCTCCATGTGAATACAGAAGTTCTTCACTCTCCATCAGAAGCATATCCCAGTCCTCACGTAGAAGTTCCAATTCATAAAGTTCCCGGAACATCTTATGCGCCATCTCCCATCTTTCCTGCACAGACGGCTTTTCTTCTTTCCAAAGTTTCCGTACAAACTTTCTGGCACTCTTTGTCTGATAACGTTCAATGACTTCCTCGCAGGAAAATAACTGTTCCCGGTTAAATCTGCCCTGCAGATCATGCGCCATTCCAAGAATCAGTCCCACTCTTATTTTTAATGAATGCTCCCGGTCCTGCAGAATTCCAAGCATTGCATCTCTTGCATCTACAAGCATAGAATACAGAAACGGATCAAATTCCTCGTATTCCTCTTCTCCTTCTTTTTCATAAGTAAGAAAACGGACCGGCTCTTTCTTCTCCATCAAAATCCTTGCCACCTCCGGACAGGATACCGACAGGGTAATCTCCCGTACATCCTCAAACTCCTCGACATGTCTCGGATACAGGCGGCAGGTTTTACACAGACTTTTCTCTCCGAGATTCGCATACATCTCACACAGATTACAGTCATTTAAAAATGCACATCGCTTTTCTTTATCCTGCCTGAAAATGCCACGGATCCAGTCCACGGATTTCAACATCGTAAACCAGAATTTTCCTTTCACATGCTTATATTTATTCAGTGATTTTTTGTCAATTACAATCTTCCACCCTGCACAACAGGTATCTTCACATTTGTCTGCGATGCAGGTGAACTCTTTATAATAATCCGGAATTGTATATTGCATTTATTTTTCTACCCCGACCTTCTTACAAATATCCGCCAGACAGCATCTGTCACAGTGCGGCTTCGTCCTTGCCGTACAAACTTCTCTTCCGTGGTACACCAGTCTGTGACAGAAATCGCTTCCTTCCTCCGGCGGAACCAGCTTCCAGAGTTCCATCTCTACTTTCTTCGGATCCTTAATCCCGTCTACCAGTCCAATACGGTTCACCAGACGGATACAATGGGTATCCGTTACGATCGCAGGCTCACCAAATACATCTCCCATGATCAGGTTCGCGCTCTTTCTCCCAACACCTGGCAGCTTTAAGATCGCATTAAAATCCTTCGGAATCTTTCCGCCATACTCATCCCGAAGCATCTTCATACAGGCACTGATATCCCGTGCCTTACTTTTCCCAAGCCCACAAGGACGTACAATCTCTTCGATATTATTTACATCTGCTTCTGCAAGTGCCTCTACTGTCGGATATTTTGCAAATAAACCTTCTACGACTACATTTACCCTTGCATCCGTACACTGTGCCGCAAGACGCACACTGACCAGAAGTTTCCATGCCTGATCATAATCCAGAGTACAGTCTGCATCCGGATATTCCTTTCTTAAGCGTTCTATTACTTCCAATGTTCTCTGTTTCTTTGTCATCTTTTTTATCCTTCTTTATCTCATATTTTGTATAGTAAGATAATTCATCTGCTTCATTAGTTTAAGATCTTCTTTGTTAAATGCAAGAAGATTCATAAGCTTTTCTTTATTTACAATTTCTTTTTCCGAAATCACTGCTTTAAAGGTCACCGGAAGCATCGTATAATTAGAGAGACCGGACACCAGTGCCAGCTGCTGTCCCGGATTCACCAGATTATTTACACAGGAAATCATGATATGTTCTGATTTCAGAGCCTGGTTATGAAGCATATAGGTTCCGATAAATCCTTCCTTTTCATACTCACCAGTATAAAGTCCGCCACATTCCCCCGGTTCTTTGACCTCACTTACATCATTAAACAAATGCACTTTATATTTGTTATTCTTTCCTTCCACCGCCTGCTGTTCAATCAAACTTTTGACAATTACTTTTCCAATCCCGTCATAGCTGTACATGTACAATTTTTCAATCGTCTCCACATAAGTACATTCTTCCTCTTCCTCAGCAATCTCATCTCCGATAATTGCAAGAGGTGACACCTTAAAAATCTTAGACAATTCAAGAAATGTCGAAATATCCAATGAAATATCCCCTTTTTCATATTTAGAAACTGTCGACACACTCTTATGCAGTCTTACAGCAAGTTCTTTTAGCGTCATATTATATGCCATCCGGTATTTTCTAATATTACGCCCTACCTTCTCATCTACATTCATACCAATTTTCTTTCCTTTAAATCAATTTTTTTATGATATGTGCATAAATTTTAACGCATTTCCCCAATTTTCTAGTATGCACCATATTTTTTCTCCTCTTTCAATAATAACACGTCTGATTTTTTCGTGTCAATAAAACGCACCTCTTTTGTCTTTTCTGATTTACCCGGATAAAATGATAGCATAAAAACACAAGCCACGGAGTCATCCGTATGACAAATATGTGGAAGGAGAATGCAAATGAAAGTAGAAAAAAGGTTACTCAAATACATCGCAATCAAAACACCATGCGATGAAAACAGCGATACAGTTCCAACCTCTCAGTGTCAGTTTGATCTTGCAAGAATCCTTGCTGATGAACTGAAAGAACTCGGACTTGACAAGGTTGTTCTGGACGATAAATGCTTCGTTTATGGAATCCTTGCAGCAACACCAGGATATGAAAATAAGAAAAAACTTGGATTTATCGCACATATGGATACTGTACCAGAATTTTGCGAGGCAGAAATCCATCCGGTCTGTACACCAGATTATGACGGATGTGATCTCGTTCTCGGAGACAGTGGACGTGTTCTTACAACCAAAGATTTCCCGCATCTGAAAGGATTAAAGGGACGTACACTCATCACTTCCGATGGAAATACCATCCTCGGAGTTGACGACAAAGCCGGTATTGCTGAGATCATGCAGCTTCTTGAGATCCTGATCACAGAAAAGATTCCGCACGGACAGATCAGTGTCGCATTTACACCGGACGAAGAATGTGGAAGCGGCGCTGCACATTTTGATTTTGATACTTTTGACGCAGAGGTTGCCTATACGCTGGACGGGGACGGCGAAGGCGAGATCCAGTATCAGAACTTCAATGCATGCGAAGCAAAATTTGAGATCAATGGCAAAAATGTACATCCGGGTTCTGCAAAAGATGTGATGATCAATGCCGTTCTCATTGCCGCAGATATCAACAATATGCTCCCAAGATTCGAGATTCCACGTCATACCGAACAGTATGAAGGATTCTACCATCTTCTGAGCATACACGGAGATGAAGGGCATGCCGTATCCGAATACATCATCCGCGACCACGACAGCGCAAGCTTTGAAGCCCGCCGCAATACGCTCCGCCATATCGAAAAGATCTTAAATGAGCTCTGGGGCGAGGGTACAGTCACACTGACACTTACCGATGAATACCAGAACATGGAATGTATCATCAAAGATCACATGTATCTGATTGATTATGCTAGAGAGGCCTGTGCGAAAGCAAATGTTCCGGAGGATATTTCTCCAATCCGCGGAGGTACAGACGGCTGCAAGCTTTCCTTTAAAGGTCTTCCTTGCCCGAACCTTGGAACAGGCGGACACGGATATCACGGACCACTGGAGCACGTCACCATCGAAGGTATGGAAGCAGCTGTCCGTGTCATTGTAGAACTTGTAAAAATCTTTGCAAATGAGTAAATACCAAATAGGAAACGGAGATACTGATTATGAAAAAGAAAAAAATATCTTTCCCTTCTGCGCTCACTGTATTATTTATCGTCCTTATTTTCGCTGCAATTTTAACTGCAGTGGTACCGGCAGGGCTTTATTCCAAATTAACGTACAACGCAGACCATGATGTATTTGAAATCACAACACCGGAAGGTGAAGTGACAGAAATGGCTCCTACCCAGGAATCCCTGGACGAGCTGGGTGTTACCGGAAACTTAAATAAATTCCTTGATGGAAGTATCAGCAAACCGATCGCTGTTCCTGGAACCTACGAGAGAGTCGATCAGGAACCGCAGGGCGTATTTAAAATCCTCCTTGCAGCAATCAGTGGTGTTTACGATACCATTGATATTATCCTTTTTGTATTTATCCTCGGCGGATGTATCGGTGTCCTGAATTATATGGGTGCATTCAATGCGGCAATCGCAGCACTTTCCAAAGTCACCAAGGGCAAAGAATATATCCTGATCATCCTGATCACGATCATTATCGCAGCCGGTGGAACTACCTTCGGTCTTGCAGAAGAAACCATTGCACTTTACCCGATCCTTGTACCGGTATTCCTTGCAGCCGGATATGATGTTATGGTTTGTATCGCTGCAATTTACATGGGATCTTCTATCGGAACCATGTTCCCGACCATCAACCCGTTCTCTGTCGGAAACGCATCCAATGCAGCCGGAATCAGCCTTGCTGACGGTATGGGAATCCGTGGTGTTGCTCTGGTACTCGGCACTCTGATCACTTTGATCTACATCCTTCGCTATGCAAAGAAGGTAAAAGAAGATCCTACAAAATCAATCTGTTACGACCAGTATGAACATCATATGCAGAAATTCGGTCATCAGGGCGAGGTTCCTGAATTTACCGGAAAAATGAAGCTTTCCCTCCTCGTATTCGGCGTATCCTTCGGTGTGCTTGTATGGGGACTTGTAGCTCAGGGCTGGTGGTTCGACAACATGACTGCCCTCTTCCTTGCCTGCGCGATCCTGCTTGCATTTACTTCAGGAATCGGCGAAAAGAACTTTATGGATCAGTTTATCGGCGGTGCCGCTGACCTGATGGGCGTAGCTCTGGTAGTCGGTGTGGCACGTGGTATCAACATCATTCTGGAAGACGGTATGATTTCTGACACCATCCTGGAATTCTTCTCAGGTGCGATCAGTGGAATGAATCCGATCGTATTCATCATCTTGATGATGCTTGTATTTATCGTACTCGGATTCTTTATTTCCTCTTCCTCAGGGCTTGCAGTTCTGTCCATCCCGATCATGGCTCCGCTTGCCGACACCGTAGGTGTTTCAAGATCAGCAATCGTATCTGCTTATGCATACGGTCTTGGTCTGATTTCTTTCATCACACCAACCGGTCTGATCCTTGCATCCCTTGCGATGGTGGATGTTACTTATGATAAATGGCTGAAATTCATCATGCCGCTGATGGGTATGACTACCGTCTTCAGTGCGATCATGCTGATCATTCAGTTATATGTATAAGCTTCTTGCATAAGGAGGTAAACTCTTATGGATTTTGAAAAACAAATACAGACAGACCGTGAAAGTCTGATCCAGGATATTATGAAACTGGTGTCCATAGACAGCGTGGAAACCGCACCGGATGCAGGAATGCCTTTCGGTGCAGGCGCTGCCAAAGCACTTGACTGCTTTCTCGAAACGGCAGAATCCATTGGTCTTAAAACAGAAAATTTTGATCACTATGCCGGACACGCAGATTATGGGGATCAGGAAGAAACTCTCGGAATCCTCGGTCATGTTGACGTGGTTCCATGCAGTGGCAGCTGGGTATGTGATCCGTTTAAACCGGAAATCATTGACGGAAAGCTGTATGGTCGTGGCGTACTTGATGATAAAGGTCCTCTTCTTGCCTGCCTCCATGCAGTCAAGATTTTAAAAGAAATGGGTGTGCCACTCAGCAAAAAAATCCGTTTTATTGTAGGTGCGAATGAAGAGACAGACTGGAAATGCATGGACTATTATTTCAACAAGAAAAAGATCCCTGCTCCACAGATGTCCTTCACACCGGATGCAGTATTCCCACTTATTTACGCTGAAAAAGGCGTCTTTCAGTATCAGCTTGTAACCGATGTCTCAGAGGATATCACTTTATCCGGTGGAAATGCATTTAACGCAGTCGCAGACCATGCTTCCGTCCTGCTTCCTCTCGAACTGGAAACCGTGATCCGCAAGAGCCTGCTCTCCTGGGAGACACAGACCAGATGCCATTTCACAGTAGAAAATGCAGGTGCATCCCTCCGGCTGACCGCAGAAGGTTTTGCCGCACACGCAGCACATCCTTCTACCGGAATCAATGCAATCAGCGGACTGATGTCAGCTTTATCTGAGCTTTCTCCGGAAAATGAGTTGGCAAGGATTGCCACATTTTACATGGAGCACATTGGTTTTGACCTGACCGGAAAGGGACTTGGAATCGATCTTACAGATGAGATCTCCGGCAGATTAAGTTTCAATGTCGGAAAGGTTGAAGTATGCGATCATAAGGTGATTTTCTCCATCGACAACCGTGTACCGGTTACTTACCAGTGCGCCCAGGTTCAGGAGCTCATTCAGAAACAGCTTATCGGTTCCGGATTCCGTTTTGAGAACCCATATGCAACTGAATCCATCCACGTACCTGAGGATTCTTTCCTGGTTCAGACTCTGATGGAATCCTACCGCAATGTCACCGGTGATATGTCCGCAAAACCTCTGGTAGACGGTGCCTGCTCTTACGCAAGAGCACTGGATAACTGTGTCGCTTTCGGCGCACTCCTCCCAGACCAGCCTGATCTGATGCATCAGACAAATGAATGTCTGGAGCTGGATAAACTGGATCTCTGGATGAAGATTTATCTGGATGCAATCTACCGGCTTGCAAAATAAACAATAACGTACAACTAAGAGAGAATAACGTAATGCTTTTGTTATTTTTTACGTTATTCTCTCTTTTTTTGTTCATTTTTTGTTTATTATGTATATTTTCTATCCATTTCACATACAAATTCGATGACATCCCAGAACATTTATGGTATAATTTAGAAAATCTAATTACTTATTTGTTAAGATACCAGGGTCAAAAGGTCAGAAAGCCGATGCAAGCTTACTTGCAAGAGGATTTTTGACCTCTTGACCCGCCAAAAACATGAGTAAGTAGCCATTTTTCAAAGAAAAATGAGTGGATTACGAATGTTTTTGAGGATTGCGAGAGTGCAAAGCACGTAGCAATCCGGTATCAAAGGGGGCAAAAATACCTTTTGACCCCAACATCTTGTTAACGCACAATATGAGGGGGATTTTACATGAAAAAATTATTACGTCATGAACTGATGCAATACGGAACGGCTATCATTTCGTTCCTTATTGTAATGACGTTCACACTTCTAATTTTTTTCTGGTTTGTACAACAGAGCGTTGATAAAAGTGTACAGAATGTTCTTCAAAAAAACACACTGCAGCAAAAGGATCACCTGGAACTGATCCTGGAAAAAGAATATGAATTTCTGGAGAGTCCTGCTGCATACTTCGGAACAACTTCCGATCTGTTCAGCAACGATAATCTTCAGCTTCTTGCTGAACTGGCTTCTTCCAGCTCCTATCATCGGCTTATGCTTTTTTCTACAGACGGTATCGGGCGCTCCAGCGATGGAAAGAAGACCGATGCAAGTTCACGGAACTATTTTCAAAAGACATTGGAAGGCAGACGCGTCATTAGTTCTCCTCTGTCAAGCAGCGTAGACAACGAAACCCTTGTTGTCCTCACAGTTCCTGTTTATGACAAAGATCAGAATATTATCGGTGTCTTTGGAGGCTCCATCGATGTTACGGAACTGACTACCATGCTCTTTGAGGATCTGTATTCCGGTTCCGGCTACTCATTTATCACAGACTCGGATGGCAACATCATTTCCATTGAATCTACACACAACGAAATCCGAGAGAACTTTTTTACTTCTTCCTCTGACTGGGTATTTCAGACCTCGGAAGATGGTGCTACCCTTCAGGAAGATTTTAAGCAAGGACACGCAAACTGCCGCAAGATTACAGCAGATTTATCACATGCACGCTATATTTCCTACCAGCCACTAAAGTACAACGACTGGATGCTCTGCTATATCGTTCCTGCTGTCGAAGCCCGTCAGCACTTTGCTTTTATCAACAACTTTGAAATCATTCTGTTCGCCTTTTTTATCTGCAATGTGCTGCTTCTGATCTTCGCACTCTGGAAGATCAACCAGAAGAATCAGACTTTGCTTCTTCGCCAGGCGCATACAGATGCTCTGATCGGACTTCTGAACAAAGTTTATGCAGAACACACGATTTCCGAATGGCTACGCGAAAAAGATTTTGAAGATTTACAGGCTTTAATGATGATCGATATGGATTATTTCAAGCAGATCAATGATACTTATGGACATGCAACCGGTGACCAGGTACTGAAAATATTTGCCGGATTTCTGAAAGAACAGTTCCGGACAACCGATATCATCGGTCGTGTCGGTGGTGACGAATTTATGATCCTGATGAAAAATGTACGTCTGGATTACAGTATCCATCTGCATTTGCAAAAGCTCTATACAAATCTTCAAAATATAAATATCCCGGAACTAAATGGCCAGAAACTTTCCTGCAGTATCGGCTGTGCTGTTGCTCCATCGGATGCTGAATCTTTCAGCCAGTTATACCGCCTTGCTGATCATGCTCTGTACACAGCTAAGCACAACGGACGTGGACGTTTTGTTATTTACCACGATATCAAGAACCAGCAGGAAACCGTTTTATCCTGATCAACGTCAGGAATTCTGGTACAGGTCAATATTCCTGTCATTTAATCTCAAAATTCCCGCCGGGCAGATCCTGTACCTGTCCGGCGGGAATTCCATTCTTCTTTATATCTCAGATATGCCCCGGCCCATCCAGTCATTTTTAATCATCGTAAGTATCCAGGAAATTGTGTCTTACACCTTTTGCCTTGTAACCGACAACCGTATCCAGATTGACATTTTCCACACTCTTGAAAATATTGCCCTCCACAAACGGGTTCGTCTTCTTAAGCTCTGCAATCAGTTTTTTGATCTCCATACGCTTTGACTGATTTTCTTCATTGTTGCAGGTTGTACAGGTATCGGTAAACTTACATGCACACTGGATAAAATGCAGATCATTGTAATCTCTCCATGCCTTGATGTCATCCTCACGGATCAGATACATCGGGCGGATCAGTTCCATCCCTTCAAAATTTGTACTGTGAAGCTTCGGCATCATAGTCTGCACCTGTGCACTGTAGAGCATTCCCATCAGGATCGTCTCGATCACATCATCATAATGATGTCCCAGTGCGATTTTGTTGCAGCCCATCTGCTGTGCAAAATTATAAAGATATCCACGTCTCATTCTTGCACAGATATAACACGGTGATTTTTCAATCTCAAATACCGATTCAAAAATATTGGATTCAAAGATCTGGATCGGAATCTTCATCTTCCTTGCATTTTCTTCAATGACCTTCCGGTTCTCCGGACTGTATCCCGGATCCATCACCAGGAACTTTACTTCAAAGTTAAATTTGTTGTGACGCTTTAATTCCTGGAAAAGCTTTGCCATCAGCATTGAATCTTTTCCACCGGAAATACATACTGCGATCCGGTCACCTTCTTTAACCAGTTCATATTCTCTGACAGCTTTTGTAAATTTGGACCAGATCTTCTTTTTGAACTTCTTGCGGATACTAAGCTCCACATGTTCACAGACATCATCTGCTTCCTTTTTCTTCATATCTGCCATCAGCCATCCAACATAACCGCCCTTCAGGCTGTATGCTTCATATCCCTGCTCCTGCAGTTCTTCTGCGATATCCCTGCTGATCTGTCCTCTGCTGCAGCAGATAATGATCTTCTTTTCCTTATCTTCCGGTGGATTCTCCATCAGTACATCTGCTGAGCTTGCCGTCGAATTCGGCAGGATTCCATGGGCGCGCTCAATCTCGCCACGGATATCAAAAAGCTCGTAGGACTCTGCAGGAAGCGCTTCCATTTCCTCGATCGTAATATCTATACTCATTGATTTTCTCCTTATAAAAAGAATGTCCCCTGACACATAATCCTCTTTATTGAACAGAAAGTTCCATCTGGATTGTTGTCAAATAAAAAATACGCATGTATCGGTACATATCATAGCATAATCTCTGCATCTGGTCAAAGGGAGATCCATCCGAAAATACTGGATTTCCGCTTATTTCCGCTTATCGCACAGCATTTTCAACACTCCTGACTGCCACAATTCCTTTCGGAAATGTAGCTGCACATGATCGGAATGGATTTCAGAAAAGCATTTTTTCTGATCTGTGTCTTTGTCATAGTGTTTTCTCCTTAAAATTTTCTGTGCACATCAAAAAAGACGAAGGTTTCGAAAAACCTCCGTCCAAAATTCCTGTGTGTATAATATTTATTTGCCCTGAACCGCTGCAAATCCACCTTCAAGATCTGCGATGATATCATCGATATGTTCTGTACCGATAGAAAGACGGATTGTGTTCGGTTTGATTCCCTGATCAAGCAGTTCTTCTTCTGTCAGCTGAGAATGTGTTGTTGTTGCCGGATGGATAACAAGGCTCTTAACATCCGCAACATTTGCAAGCAGTGAAAAGATCTTCAGGTTGTCGATGAACTTGTGAGCTTCTTCCTGTCCGCCTTTGATCTCGAATGTGAAGATGGATGCTCCACCATTCGGGAAATATTTTTCATAAAGTGCATGATCCGGATGATTCGGCAGTGACGGATGGTTCACATGCTCTACCATTGGATGATTAGAGAGATATTCTACTACTTTCTTTGTATTTTCTACATGACGGTCAATTCTAAGTGACAGTGTCTCTGTTCCCTGCAGAAGAAGGAATGCGTTAAATGGAGAGATGGTTGCTCCCATGTCACGAAGAAGGATTGCACGGATGTAAGTTACAAATGCTGCCGGACCTGCTGCATCTACGAAAGATACTCCGTGGTAGCTTGGGTTTGCATCTGCGATTGCCGGGTATTTTCCACTTGCTTTCCAGTCAAATTTGCCGGAATCTACGATGATTCCACCAAGAGTTGTTCCGTGTCCACCGATGAATTTGGTAGCAGAATGTACAACGATGTCTGCTCCGTGTTCGATCGGCCGGATCAGATACGGTGTTCCGAATGTGTTGTCGATCACAAGCGGAAGTCCATGCTTGTGTGCGATTTCAGCGATCGCATCGATATCCGGGATATCACTGTTCGGGTTACCAAGAGTTTCAAGATAGATGGCTCTTGTGTTATCCTGAATTGCATCTTCTACTTCTTTCAGGTTATGTGCATCTACAAATGTAGTGGTGATTCCGTAATGTGTCAGTGTGTGCTCAAGAAGGTTGAAGCTTCCACCATAGATTGTCTTCTGCGCTACGATATGTCCGCCATCTGCTGCAAGTGCTTCGATGGTATATGTAATTGCAGCTGCTCCGGATGCTGTTGCAAGAGCTGCCACACCACCTTCAAGTGCTGCGATTCTCTTTTCAAATACATCCTGTGTAGAGTTTGTCAGACGTCCGTAAATGTTACCTGCATCTGCAAGTCCGAATCTTGCTGCTGCATGTGCAGAGTTCTTAAATACATAAGATGTTGTCTGGTAAATCGGTACTGCTCTGGCATCAGATGCCGGATCTGGTTCTTCCTGTCCTACGTGAAGCTGAAGTGTTTCAAATTTATAATCGCTCATATTTTTCTACCTCTCTTTTCTATTGTCTGATGTATCGTGATCTCTATAGTGATCTTTCAAATTTGATAGTTGCATTATATCTACTTTTACCTACTTTGTCAATAGGTTAATAGGGAATTATTTTAAAAACATTTAATTTCAATATGTTTTATCTGTTTTTCTTCTATCAATATAAAAAAGACGCTTTTGGCGTCTTTTCTGTATAATAACATCCACTACTGCTCATCGGTGATCAGCCCGGCGATCAGTTCTGCTCCTGTCACAAGATCTTTGATTGTCGTATATTCATTTACCGAATGTGCCTGGTACATTCCATTTGACAACACCAGTCCAGGAATCCCGTTCTTCGCAAAGCTGTTGTTATCACTTCCGCCAAATGTCTCTACAAGATTTCCTGCAAGTCCCAGCTCTTTGCTTACTCTTTCAAACCGTTTTACCGGCACACTGTCTTTTGCTGTCTCATAAGCGATCAGATGAACTTCGCAGGTAAGTTCTGATTCAGCTCCGTGTTTTTCAGCCACCTTTTTGAAGGTATTTCCCACTTCTTCTACACAACGAGTCGCTTTTTCATGAGAATAGCTCCGGATTTCTCCCTTTACGATACATTTTTCCGGAACAATGTTCGTTCCGCTCCCACCTTCGATCAATCCGATATTGCAGGTTGTCTCTTCATCCACATGTCCCTGACTGATCTGCGTGATCGCTTCGGATGCAATAGCGATCGCATGAACGCCGTGCTCCGGATCAAATCCGGCGTGGGATGCCTTCCCGGTTACTACCACCTGATAAGAAATCAGAGACGGTGCTTTATATGCCGCGCTTCCAACCGGTCCGCTGATATCCAGTACATAGGCTTCTTTTGCACGAACCTTTGAAAAATCAAATACGCTGCTGCCTTTGATATAAAGCTCTTCTGCAATTGCAAAAAGAATCTCGATATCCCGGTGTGGTACTCCCGCTTCTTTTACACTGCGGATTCCTTCCAGGATCTCCACAAGTCCTGCCACATCATCAGCTCCAAGAACTGCTTTTCCTGCGGAACGGATCACACCGTCTTCTCCGATGATCCCTTTCTTGCCTTTGGACGGCTCAACCGTATCCATATGACCGGACAAAAGGACCGGATCTCCCGGAAGATTTCCCGGAAGATATGCATATAAGTTTCCGGCGTTTCCTCCGAAATGTTTTCCGGCATTGTCTTCCTCTACTTCAAAACCAAGTTCTTTTAATTTCACGATCAGCCGGTCTGCCATCTGACGCTCCCCAAAGCTTGGTGCATCGATCGCAGTCAGTTCCTGAAATTCATCGACTGCCCGCTGTTCATTTACCTTTATTTTACTCATTTCTGCCACTTCCTTATCTGCACGGTCATATTCCATCTGCCGGCTATCTGTCCGGTAATACACCTTCGGTCACAGATATCTTCCGCTTTATACACAATTCTATTTGATTTACTTTAATACAGCTTCCAGATCTGCGATCAGATCCTCTGCTCCCTCAATTCCAACAGACAATCTCAGAATCCTGTCTGTAATTCCGTTCCGGTCAAGCTCTTCTTTGGAAAGATCCGCATGCGTCTGGGTGATTGGATAAGTGATCAGAGTCTCAGTTCCTCCTAGGCTTTCCGCAAACTGGATCAGTTTTACATTTTCCAGAATGTGATATGCTCTCTCTTTGGAATCTACTTCAAAGGTCAGGATCGAACCAAATCCTCTTGCCTGCTTTTTCATCAGTTCGTAACCCGGATGTGATTCAAGCCCCGGATAAAGTACCCTTGTCACATACTCCTGCTTCTCCAGAAAATGTGCGATCTTCAGTGCATTTTCCTGTGCCCTGTCCATACGGACTCCAAGCGTCTTGATCCCTCTGAGGATCAGCCAGCTGTCCATCGGTGCAAGGGTTGCTCCTGTCGTCTTGATGATAAAACGAAGCTGTTCCTGAATGTCCTCGCGGTTTGTTATCAGAAAACCTGCAAGTGTGTCATTATGTCCACCCAGATATTTTGTCCCGCTATGCACAACAATGTCAGCACCAAGCTTCAGTGGATTCTGGAAATATGGTGATAAAAAGGTATTGTCCACGATCAGAAGAAGTTCATGTTTTTTTGCTATCTTTGAAAGTTCTTCCAGATCGGATACACGCATCATCGGATTGGTCGGTGTCTCTGCATAAATTGCTTTTGTGTTATCCTGGATATAATCCTCTACATCCACACTGCTTAAATCCACGCTGGTAAATGTCAGTCCATTTTTCACATTGATGCTGTGGAACAGACGGACACTTCCTCCATAAAGATCCTCATCAATGATGATGTGATCGCCCGGTTTGAAAATCTCCATCAGAGCTGTGATTGCTGCCATTCCTGTCGAAAATGCCAGTGCATCGATCCCTTCTTCCAGCGATGCTACGATCTTCTCAAGATGTTCTCTCGTCGGATTCTGTAATCTGGAATAGTCATAACCACTTCCTCCGCCTACTCTGTCTCTTGCAAATGTTGCAGACTGATAGATTGGATAACTGATCGCCCCATATATTTCATCCTTATTATCGTCAGCCAGATGCTGACATCGTGTATCAATTCCGTACTTCATTCTTGTCTTTCTCTCCTGTTTCTATAAATCAATGTCGCTATTTACTGTACAATATCTTTCTGCCAAAATCCAGTTTTCTTTTCATAAATTTACGCAAGTTCTTTCTCCGTCATCACACATTCAAACTCTCCTGAGCCGCTTACCTGTGAAAAATCTGCGGTATAGCCAAGCTTTTCATAGAATCCAAGTGCCGCTTTTCTGGAATTGATATAGATTTTTGTCACACCTTTTTCGCGCATCCAGTTTTCCGCCTCAATGATCCCTGCCTGTCCGTAATGTTTTCCCCTATAGGATTCCAGTGTTGCCACGCGCTCAATTTTTCCGGTATGTTCATCCAGATAATGCAGCCTGCAGGTGGATACCGGATAAATTCCGTCCATCACCAGAATATATTCATCTTCCGGTGTGTCATCTGAAAATTCTCCCTCAAGCGGGATCTTAAATCCCAGGCACATTGCCTGTGTCCGCACATAGTGTACCCCGGCTCTCTGCCATTCTTCTGTCACTCTGACTGCTTTCATCATTCATTCTCCGCTTTCTTTATTTTCCGGATAATTTTTCTCTTCCGTGTGGTGTCAGCCATAAGGATTCATCCGGTCCGTTCGGCACGATCGCAAACTCATTGGACGGGCAGCAATCGATATGATAATGCTTCTTGATCGCCGCAAAATTCGTTGTGTCGCCAAATCCCGGTGTCTGATACAAATCTCTTGCATATGCCCACAGATTCGGATAATCGCGGAGAAGCTTTTTATTCAGACGAAATACCGGATAATATGCACAGTCAAATCGTACCAGTGTCACATAAAGACGCACATCAGATTCAGTCAGTCTGTCACCAAATAAGTATCTCTGGTTTGCAAGCCTTTCTTCCAGCCAGTCCAGACGGTTAAATACCATATTGTAAGCACGGTCATAAGCCTTCTGTTTTCTTGCAAATCCGGCTTTATAGACACCATTATTTACCTCACGGAAAATGATATCATTCAGCTTATCAATCTCTTCTCTTAAATCTTCCGGATAAAGATCCGGTGCTCCCTCTTTGTGATAAGGCTTCCATGCCGTCTCAAAGTAAAGTGTCAGGTTGAAATAATCATTATTTACCACCTTACCGGACGGAATATCTACAAGTGCCGGTACGGTAAAGCGTCCGGTATAATCCGGATCTGCTGCAAGATATGCCTCACTGATATAGTGGATTCCAAGAACCGGATCCACATCTCCTTCGTCCAGTGTAAATGCCCAGTCGCTTCTCGGCACATCCGGTCTCTTCGGATCTGCTGTTCCGAGACTGATCACATCCTCCAATCCCAGAAGTCTTCTTACAATCACACTGCGGTGCGCCCACGGGCATACCGGTGCCCACAAAAGGCGATAACGCCCCGGCTCTACCGGAAGCTTTCCTTCGCCCTCGCCAAACGGTGTTTCAAACTGATTCTTCTGACGGTTGAAATTTCCTTCGCTGTCTACTTCTTTATTTACCCATTCTGTCGATGTATTTTCTCTCATAATCTTTTCCCTTTCCTACGCTGTCTGATTCTGTTTTTCCTGCTCTTGTCTGATACTCATTGCTTTCGCTCCCTTCTTTTATCCTGTTGGAAAAAATCGACTGATTCCTCAGCCGATTTTGTTTTTCTCTTAAATTGAATAATCCGGTTCTTCCATCCGGTTGATCTTTGTAAAGAACTCTTTGACACGTTCGTTCTTTGGATTTCCAAACACTTCTCTCGGCGTTCCGTCTTCTAGGATCTTTCCTCCGTCCAGGAAGATCACTCTGGTTGCAACGTTTCGTACAAAGCTCATCTCATGAGACACCAGAAGCATTGTATATCCTTCATTTGCCGCTTTTTTGATCGTATCCAGAACTTCTCCGACAAGCTCCGGATCCAGTGCAGATGTCGGCTCATCCAGAAGTAAAAGCTTTGGCTCCATCGCAAGTGCTCTTGCGATTGCAACCCTCTGCTGCTGACCACCTGACATATGTCTCGGATAATGGTTTGCGTGATCCAGAAGACCTACATTTTTAAGCTGCTCTCTCGCAATCCTTTCTGCTTCCTCTTTTTTCATCTTCTTTACCACAATCAGCCCCTCCATTACATTCTGAAGTGCTGTCTTCTTTGAAAAAAGATTGAAATTCTGAAAAACCATGCCGGTCTTTTTTCGAAGCTCTGTCAGATCTTTGCCATGAATATGTGCAAGATCCTGTGTCTCACCGTCAATCGTTATAGTTCCGGTTTCCGGTTTTTCCAGTCTGTCCACACATCTTAAAAATGTGGATTTTCCTGTTCCAGAAGGTCCGATGATTGCTACGACATCTCCCTGATTGATGGTAAGGTCGATCCCATCAAGAACCTTATTATTTTTAAATGTTTTTGATATATTTTTGATTTCGATCATACCTTATTCCACCTCTGTATCTCTGATATCTAAAAGTGCCGGTGCATCTTCCGGTACCCGGAGCTTTTTCTCAAGATAGCTGATCACTCTCTCAAGTACGAAAGTAATTACCCAGTAAATAATTGCCAGTGAGATATACACTTCAAAGTAACGGTAATTTCTTCCCGCAAGAATCTTTCCTTCTGCAGTCATCTCCACTACGGAACAAACAAATGCAAGAGAAGTTCCTTTGATCAGTCCGATAAATGCATTTCCAAGGGATGGGAGTGCTACCACGATTGCCTCCGGAAGGATGATCCTTGTCAATGCCTGGAAATAATTCATTCCTAAAGCGCTTGCTGCCTCAACCTGTCCTTTATCTACTGATTCAAGGGAGGCACGGATGATCTCTGCGTTAAATGCAGATTCATTGAGTGCCAGCGCAACGAATGCATATACGATTGGTGCGACTCCATTGACATTGTAGTTGGTTCCACATTTAAAGTTGATATATTTCAGGAGCATCGGAATACCGAAATAGGTCACATATAACTGAACCAGGATCGGCGTTCCGCGGATGACCGAGATATAGATACTTACCAGCTGTTTCAGTACCGGTACCTTTTTAATCTTCACAAGTGCAAGGAGCAGTCCCAGGATGAGACTGGCGATCATTGCCGTGACAGCCAGTTCCATTGTGACCGGAAGATATTTTAAAAGTAGCGGTATCTGTGTAAATACCAGTTTTCCATCAAATAATTTACCCATTAGTTAATCGTCTCCTCGAACTTATCATCCTCCGGTGCGGGATCCTGACCATACCATTTTTTACTGATCTCAGTCAGGGTTCCGTCTTCCTTCAGCTCCTTCAGCGCTTTGTCTACCTGTTCTCTTAAATCTTTCTGATCCTGTGGGAAAATATAATATGCATAAGAGTTTTCTGCAATCATTTTTGCTTCATCTTCCGGAATATCATTTTTCTGCACATCATAGTTAAATTCTTCCATGTAAGAGTTGTACATTGCCAGATCGATGATCGTAAAATCCTGCGATCCGTCTGCTACATGCTGTAAAAATACAGATGTATCTGCATCCGAGTAAGTAATATTGATCGCTTTATCCGGATTCTTTTCATTCCATGCTTCTACTGCATTGGATACGCTGATTCCCGTACCACCTTCAAAAGAAAGTCCTGCTGCATCTTCAAATGATTTGATCTCTTTTCCACCTTTCTTTGTTACAAATACATAGCTGATCTTGTCATATGGATAAGAATAAAGATAACTTGCTCCACGGTCTTCGTTGTAAGAGAAGTTGTTGACTCCGATCTGATAATTTCCACTGTTCAGTCCGGAAAGTACAGATCCAAAATCAGTCACTTCGTATTCCAGTTCATAATCCGGAAGTTTATCAAAAACTGCATTCAGTACATCCACATCGTATCCTGCCGGCTTGTCATCATCGCCTACATAGACATATGGTTTTGCGTTTGCTCCGGTTGCTGCTTTGATTACTGTCTTTTCACTGTCTGAAGAGCTGTCCTTTGAAGCGCTTCCTGAAGAAGATCCGCATCCTGTAGCCAGGACTCCTGCTGCCAGTGTAACTGCTAAAATGCTTGCCAACTTTTTCATAATATTTTTCCTCGTCTTTCGTCTGTTATTTTTCTGCTTTAAATTTGTGTGCCGGATCTTTACTGAGTGATTCTCTTCCTGTCGGTGTCTTCCAGATAGTATCCCAGTCTGTTTCCTGCACCACGATATCATAGTATGTATTTTCCCAATACTCTTCATCTGCTTCATTCAGATCGACAGATGCCGCAAAATCCTTAAAATATGTGTTATGTCTGAATGCCGGGATCTGATACAGATCTCTTGCATATCCCCACAGATTCGGGTAATCTACCAGACGGTGTTTGCAAGGTCCGATATTTCTTGAATAAGACACATCCAGTCTTGCGATGGTTGTATAAAGACGGATATCACTGTCTGTCACATAATCTCCGAATAAGAATCTCTTGTCTGCAAGTCTTTCCTCCATTGCATCAAGCCCTGCGAAAAATGTCTCATATCCATCGGCAAATGCCTGTAAGGATTCAGCGAACTGCGCTCGATAAACAGCGTTGTTTACATTTTCAAAGAGCCATTTGTTCAGCTTATCGATCTCCGGTCTTAATTCTTCCGGGTAAAGATCCGGCGCTCCCTTTTTGTGGAACGGCCTGAACGCTGTTTCCAGATGATTTGTAAGCCAGTGGTAATCATTATTTACCACTTTCTTTGTCTTATAATCTACAAATGCCGGAACGGTTGTACGTCCTGTGTATTCTTCATCCGCATTGTAGTAAAGCTCACTTAAGAACTGTGCGCCCGTTTCCGGATTGATATGATCCGGGGAATTTACAAATTCCCATCCAAGATTCTCTTCCCGGTCTGTCCAGTCTACGATCTCAACTTTCACTGCATCCTCAAGTCCGAGAAGCTCTCTTGCGATCGCTGCCCGATTGGACCAGTTGCATCCTTTTGCCCAGAAAAGAATATATCTGTCTTTTTCTACCGGATTTTTCCCTTCTCCAAAACCTTCCGTGAAGCGGTTTGGCTGACGATGGAAATTTCCATATTCATCAATTTCCTGTGCAGTTTCTCTCGGTCTTACTCTGATCTGTCTTCCATTTACATCTACATATTCAAAATCTGCCATAATTCGTTCCTCCTACTGTTCTTCTGCCTTAAATTTATTGCCCGGATCGCTGCTTAAATGTACACGGTCATGCGGTGCACCCCAGTATGCATCAAAATTGATCTCATCCAGAAATCTTGCATTGAAAGATTCAAAAAATAATGCGCCGACCTTCTTGTTGTTTGGATTTGCGAAATCCTTAAAGTAGGTGTTGTTTCTGAATGCCGGAATCTGATACAGGTCTCTTGCATATCCCCACAGATTCGGATAATCGATCAGGCGGTGTTTGGTATGTCCAAGCTGCCATGTGTAACGAATATCCAGTCTCGCCAGCGTCACATACAGTCTCACATCACTGTCTGTCACATAATCTCCAAAGAGAAATCTCTGATTTTCCAGACGTTCTTCCAGAATATCCATTGCTGCATAAAAAGAATTATAGGCATCCCAGTAAGCTTCCTTTGATCTTGCAAAGGTTGCTTTATAAACTCCATTATTAATGTTATCAAAGAGCCAGTCATTCATCTCATCGATATCTTTTCTGAGTTCTTCCGGATAAAGATCCGGTGCTCCTTTTTTGTGGAACGGTTTAAAATCTACTTCAAAATAATTGGTAAGCCAGGTGTAATCGTTATTTACAACTTTTCCTGTCTTTGTATCGATCAGAGCCGGTACCGTTGTTCTTCCTGTGTAATCATCATCAGCTTTGTAATAAGCTTCACTTAAGAACTGGATTCCAAGGACCGGATCGATATGTTCTTTGTCGTATACGAATTCCCATCCAAGATTCTTCTCATGCTTTGCATGATCAACCATATTGACACTGATTGCATCTTCCAGTCCAAGAAGTTCTCTTACGATCGAAGCTCTGTTAGACCAGTGGCAAAGCTTTGCCCATACCAGATGGTATCTGCCTTTTTCTACCGGATTTTTTCCTTCTCCAAATCCTTCTGTAAAATGATTTGGCTGGCGGACAAAATATCCATTCTCATCTATCTCCGATACAACTTCCTGCGGACGTACACGGATCTTTCTTCCATTTACTACTTCATAATCAAATTCTGCCATTATTTCTTCCTCCGTTCATATTTATCAGTACTGGTTATTTTATATAACCTTTATTTCCTATCAATTTAGTTGGTATAATATCATCTATTACCTACTAAGTCAATAGGTTATTTTATTTTTTTGTTTTTTTCTTGAAACACATATAACCCTACGGTATAATAGGTAAAAAAGCACCAGGGTTCATAAACTCTCTGGTGCTGCTATTGTACATATAAAAAAATGGGGGAAAACTAATTATGATTTCTACAAAAGGACGTTACGCACTCCGCGTGATGATTGATCTCGCCCAGCATAAGGACGAAGAATATGTTCCGCTTAACGAGATCGCAATCCGCCAGGAAATTTCCGAAAAATACCTGGAAATTGTCCTGAAAATTCTTGTAAAGAAGAAACTCTTAAAAGGACGCCGTGGCAAAGGGGGCGGATACCAGCTTACCAGGGAACCTTCTGAATACACTATCGGCGAGATTCTTGAACTTGCGGAAGGCAATCTTGCTACAGTCGCCTGCCTGGTTCCAGGTGCCGAGGTCTGCAGCCGTGAAGAGCAGTGCATTACGCTTCCTTTGTGGAAGAAATTTGATGGAATGGTACATGATTTCTTCTACGAGATTACATTGGAAGATGTGTTAAACGGAAATATTTAAGGAGATTTTTTATGAATACTTCGAATTTTGAATGGCCAGTTGATAAAAAGCCACTGTATTCCCTGCTTTCAATCCGCCTCCGCGGTCTGATTGACGGAATCCCTCACCAGATCTCAAATCTGGCAAATGCATCGGCCCTTCTCGGTGATGCGCTTCTGAATATCAACTGGGTTGGTTTTTATCTGATGAGAGAAGGCAGGCTCGTCCTTGGTCCTTTCCAGGGCAAACCTGCCTGTATTGAAATTGAAATCGGTAAAGGTGTCTGCGGAACCGCTGTGGCAAACGATCAGGTTATGCTGGTAAAGGATGTCCACCAGTTCCCGGGACATATCGCCTGCGACAGCGCCTCTAATTCCGAGATCGTGATTCCGCTTCATAAAGGAAATGAAATCGTTGGCGTTCTGGATATCGACAGCCCTGTTCTCGCCCGTTTTGATGAAGAAGATCAGGAAGGGCTGGAACACTTTGTCAGAATCCTGGAATCTATTTTTGACAGATAAGCTGTTCTTCCAGATAGCTTACGATCACCTCAGCTGCATATCCATGTGACTTTTCCCCCGGATGCCGGAGAGAACCCACTTTTTCCTCCGGCGTATCCGGGAGTTCTAAAAATCCATAAATCTTTTCATAGCGTGATGGCACATTATGATCCGGATTATTATCACATCCTGACAAAACTCCCCATCCTCTCTGCGAAACAGCCCGGAATTCTACTATTTTCCACACTTGACATTTTCCTTTTCTGCTTATACATTATTACATTAGCAAAACTATTTTTATTTGGAGAGATTAAGATGAATGAATTATTAAAAAAGATCCGCCTAAAAGATGCTTCCGCATTTACACATAGTGGAAAATTCCACGCAGATGATGTATTTTCCTCTGCATTGTTATTATATTTAAATCCGGAAATTACAATCCTTCGTGGTAATAAAGTACCCGAAGACTTTGACGGCATCATATTCGACATTGGGCGCGGCAGATATGACCATCACCAGAAAGACAGCCGCATCCGTGAAAATGGCATCCCTTACGCGGCATTCGGCCTTCTCTGGGAAGAACTTGGTACCGAAATCCTGGGGGAAGAGCTTGCTGCTAAGTTTGACGAAGCTTTTGTCCAGCCACTGGATAATAATGATAATACCGGTGAAAAAAATGAACTGGCTTCACTGATTGGAAGCTTCAATCCTTCCTGGGACGAAGATGGCGGAACCGATGAAGCCTTTTTCCGTGCAGTCAGTGTTGCCGGAATGATCCTTGACAATAAATTTGCCCGTTACCTTGGAAATGAACGTGCTGACAAACGGATCGAAGAAATTCTCGAAACACAAAATCCTGAAGCTGATTCCCGTATTCTGGTCCTTCCTGAATTCATTCCATGCCAGAAACGTCTTTCCGAAACAGATATCGCTTTCGTTATTTTTCCATCCAACCGCGGTGGTTACTGTATCCAGCCTCAGAAAAAAGAATATTCCCTGAATTATAAATGCAGTTTTCCATCTGAATGGCTCGGTCTGGAAAATGAAGAACTCCAGAAAGAAACCGGTCTTTCGAGTGCTTCTTTCTGTCACAAGGGCGGCTTTTTGATGACTACAGCTACTTTAGAAGATGCACGAAAAGCATGTCAGATCAGTCTGGATACCTTTACTGACGAGATTACCCTTGTAAATCTCAGTTCCGACACTTCTACAGACACACTTTTAATGAAACTGCCAGAACTCACGCATGTAAAAATTATCCACAAACCTCTGCCTGATCTCCCTGCTTTAGATATCAATGGAATTTATGCTGAAATAGAAATGAAAAAAACAGAGTGGAAAAAATATATCAAAGATCTGGTAAAAGATCTGCTGAAAACGAAACCGGAAGCTGTCTATGTCGATGGAGATATGTTTTCTATTTACCCGGTCGTGCATCAGCTTCGCAAAAAGCATATCCCGGTTCTTACTTCTGTTACAAAAAACGGTGAAAAACTTATTATCCGTATCCCATCCGGTTCCTGATTTTTTATTATCAGGAATTTGATGATCTGAAAGTGTCAAAAAGAATGTGCCATAACACATTCTTTTTGACAAATGAGAGCTTAATTATCCCAGTATAATTTTCGCTTTTTATCATCCAGTCCATCCACAAACCTTCTTTTAAATACAAGGAATTCTTCCAGATCCATCAGGATATGGTACAGCATCGCACGGCTCTCAAATTCCTCTCTGGTCTTTGGAAGTGAATTGTTCCTGATAATCGCAAAAAGTTCATGTAGTTCATCCAACTGAGCTGTCGGAACTGTATGTTCCTTCACACATACCAGCATATCAAACACATAACTCGAAATGATCATTGCCTCATCTGGCATATGCCTGATTTTCTTCATCTCATAATGTAAGTTATGGATCACATTGCACTGCTTCATACGCATTTCAAAATAATCGATATAGTATCCCGGATGTGACTGAAACGTATTATCCTGATATTCATAGGCATCCTGGATAAAGCCCTGAACCTCTTTTTCCAACGCACAGATATCATCCCATACATTTCTCTGCATTTCCTTATTCGCCAGATATGCCGAAATTTCTCCAAGTATCATCTGCAGACGTTCTTCCGTATATCGCATATTTTCGACCAACGCCTTGCGCTGACTTCCATAATCATAAAACAAGTTCAGGACCAGTGCCATCGTAATTCCGATCAATACCAGCATAAATTCATTTGCAATAAAATCAAATTCAAAATCTCTGACTTCCAGAAAATGCATTCCGATCAGTGCATTTACGGAAATCGTCGCTCCCCATCCAAGCATCTCTGCGATAATAACCACAAAAAACACATAAATACCATATGCCATCCATTCTGATTCTACTGCCGAGAATATAATAAGTGCCATAAGTACTGAAATTATGAATGTTACAACCCTCGCTACCGATAATTTGACAGTTTTCCACTTTGTAGTCACCATCGTAAGAAGTGCAACACTCCCTGCCGCCAGTGAATACTTCAGTCCAAACAGATTGGCTATGTAAATCGCCAGACTGCTTCCTATCGCAATTTTTAGTGCCTGCATCCCAATCTTTTTACTTTTCATTGTTCCTCCTGAAATCTCATGCGTATATCCCCACAAATTCTGTACACTGCTGCATCATCCAGATCTTCCTGTTGTTTTTGCTGTTGCTTTCCATGCATGACAAGTATTTTTTCAATAAGCTCTGGATTATCTTCACCATCAACCATACCGTCAAAAATCATGAGTACTTTTTCGTTTTTCACATCATAATAGTATTGTGTATCATTAGCTGTGTTCCTTTTTTCGTCTGCCACTTTGATGCATACACAGTCATATATAATGCATTCGGAACCGACTGATCATAGCTGAACCATACACATCCATGTCACGCTCATATTACAAATATCCAAAATAATCCTTGTAATCATTATTATACCGATTAACAGACTAATAAACCACCTTTTTTTATCTTTACTCTCCTATAATGGTCTCATAAATTTAGACACTTTTTCGGACGGATTATAATGAATCTGATATACTAAAATCAGTATGAAAGAAAGAATTTTTGAATAATGCAGCCGTTGTATTCGACGATAAGCGTGAAGAAAATCTCAAAGAAAAACTCGCCGAAGAACGAAAAGAAAAAGCTGCATATACTCTGTATTGGGAGAGACAAAATCGGACATGATTTTAGAAGTTTTTTGAAATTATTTTTTGAAGTGCAAAAAGACATAAAAAAAGATGCCAGGATTTCTCCTGACACCATAGTGACTGAACCAATATTCATGAGCTTTCATTTTACCATCTCCCCTTGTTTATTTAAATATGCAACTTTTGATGAAATATACAAACTTGAAGTTAGCGATTTCTTTTTCCGGTATTCTCTGTCCCACGGATTTCCTCATGATAGAAATAATCTACGATCACCGGATGCCCCTGCGGGACTCTGCCATAAGGCATTTCATTATCCACAAAGGCACAATCATACTTCTTAGCCATTTTCTCAGCTTTTACTTCAAGTGCTTCAAAGTAGCTGCGGTTATGCTTGTTATAGATCTCGTCGTAAAGTGGTACAAGATCAGGATATTTTCCGGCGATATAATCCATAATTGTCTTTTTGAAACCGCCTCGAAGATTGAGATTTTCGAGCCAGAACAGATCGCACTGATTCTTTACCCGCTCAAAGATTGCTTCAAAATCCGTGATACCGGGGAATACCGGGGATACGAAACAGACTGTACGGATACCTGCCTCATATACCTGCTTCATAGCAGCGATACGGCGCTCAATGCTCGAAGCAGAGTCCATATCGTTCTTGAAATTTTCATCTAGTGTGTTGATCGACCATGAAACGGTTACACGTCCAAGCTTCTTCAGCAGATCAATATCCCGTACCACAAGATCCGACTTTGTGCAGATCAGAATATCTGCGTCACTGCCGATCAGCTGCTCCAGAAGTTTTCTGGTATTCCCGAATTGCTCCTCCTGTGGATTGTAGCCATCT
>SKEE01000247.1_pt1 | contig 33637 bp, 26 predicted proteins | sample 4826661 | NCBI WGS metagenome assembly SKEE01 (sample SAMN11008817, study PRJNA524170) | human gut metagenome | biome: Human fecal sample; material: Feces; isolation source: fecal sample from pouch patient p20 | host: Homo sapiens | place: Israel: Tel-Aviv | collected 2016-11-14
ATTTCTATGACTCACGCCTTACTTCACTCACAATATTCTATTTTTATCAGTTACCTGCCAGATTGATTACTGGCATTCCTTATACATAAATCAATTCTTTCAGGATAATCTCTTCTGCAATCGCTCTGTGCTGATTGGCTGCTCTTACCCATGTCATCTGATTTTTCTCCTTATCTGGCAGTGGTTCTTTTTCTTCCAACTGCTTCAGGAGCACTTCTTCCCGTTCCCTGGCTGCCTTGTCCACTTCCAGAAGATGCTCTCCAATGGTATCCTGTAAAAGCATCACCTGATACGTTGAATTTCGATGGTTCTTCAGATAATCTCTGCGTAAGAATCCATATTTGCCAAGCTGTACCATCTGCTCACCAGATTTATAGGTGAGGTTCGGAATCAGGTATCCATTTACATTTGTATAAGTCAGTTTTTCCATAGTACTTACCGTCCTTTTCATATTTCCATTTTTATTTTACATTTTGTTTTGCCCAATTCTTTAATAATTTTTCAATCAAATCAACCTGCTGCTTTGGAGTATACGCTGTTGGAAAATATTTACCAATTCTTTCCAATGGTAATTTAATCTGTTCTTTCTGATTCGATTTGATTTCCTGCAGAATCTCATAAATCTTATCCATATCAAGGCATTTCTGTTGGCTCATACGCTTTAACCGATTTGCCTGAGAAATGTTAGGAATGCTATGTTCCAGTTCCATGACTGCATGGAGTTCATACTGTTCTTCTTCGCTCAGAAACGATATCTCTACTGCTGACCGGATCGCAAGTATTTCTTTATCAACCATATCCCATATCTTCGGAATCAGATGGGTTAACCGGATATATCGCTTGATCTGTGTCACACTTTCGCCAACCATACTGGCGAGCTGTTCATTGCTTCGCTTGCCGCCTGCTCCGCCTTTTTTCTGGATTTTTACTTTTCCAAGTTTCTGTAATTCTGCTTCCAGTTCTGAGACATTCACCAGTTCTGTCTTACACTTCGGTTCCAGTGGGTCCGAAGTATCCGATTCTAATCTGCCCTGATGCTTCATTGCTTCCAGACGCATCTTATAGGCAAATGCTTTTTCGCTTGGCAGTATCTTCTCTCTTTGGAGATTGCTATCTATCATCGCTATAACCGACTGGTCATCATCCAGTTCCCGAATAATAACCGGCACTTTTGTAAGCCCTGTCCATAGTGCTGCTTCTTTCCGTCTGTGCCCGGATATGATTTCATATCCATCACCATGCGGATTCTTTCTCACCAGAAGCGGAACTAATACCCCTTCTTTCTCAATACTGCATCTCAATTCAAACAACTCCTGATTTCGTTCTACTTTGAACGGATGTCCTTCAAAGCTGTGCAGCTCTTCTAATTTCAGCAGTACAATGCCTGCACCCGGCTCGTTACTCTTTGATGAACACATTTCTTTTTTTCTTGCCATTTTTTATCTGCCCCTTTGATTTTGAGTAAAAGAAAAGGACACTCATCTTTCAGAAACTCTGAAAACAAGCGTCCTTTCGGTTCTTTTCTATGCTATTGAATAAAAAATGTTAATTCCATCCGAATGTGTTTCCTCATACCAGATGCAATACTACTGACACTTCGATGCCGTTCATAATCTGCTTTTTCTTGCCCTGTTTGCCTGTTGGTGTGAAACTCATATACCTCGCAAAGTGCCTGAATCTGAGAATTTCTATGAAATTCTCAGATCGCGTACATTCGTCAAATTCCGCATAAACACTGGCTTTACAGCCAGTTGTTTCTTCGGAACTCTCCTCATTGTCTTCGCGGAAATTAAGGACTTCTACGAATTCACCCGATGTAGACAACACACGACTTCCACATGCACCGTCTCACAGAACTGATCCACCGCCGTCATCTTCTCCACACGATATCCCGCCAGCTGCATCATCTCCAAATCTCTTGCCAGGCTTGTCATCTTACAGGAAATATATACAATCTTATCCACCCCATAATTCAAGATCTTCGGGAGTGCCTTCGGGTGAATTCCGTCTCTCGGCGGATCCAGTACGATCACATCCGGCTTCTCTTCAATCTCATCAAGTACCTTAAACACATCTCCGGCAATAAATCTGCAGTTGGAAAGTCCGTTTCGGACAGCATTTTCTTTTGCTGCCTCGACTGCTTCTTCAATAATCTCGACACCGATCACTTTCTTCGCAACCGGAGCAAGCACCTGACCGATTGTTCCTGTTCCGCTGAACAGATCGAATACAACCTGATTATCAATATCTCCAATGTATTCTCTTACAGTCTCGTACAGCACTTCTGCACCTTTTGAGTTTGGCTGGAAGAAGGAAAATGGTGTAATCTTGAATTCCAATCCAAGAAGCTTCTCGTAAAAGAATTCCTGTCCATAAAGAATTCTTGTCTCATCACTCTTCACGACATCAGACAGAGAATCATTCAATATATGAAGGATTCCAACAATCTTTCCTTCTAATTCTAATGCCAGAAGTTCTTCTACTAATGGAGTTAAGTCATATTCTTCCTGCGTTGTCGTTACAAGATTCACAAGAATCTCGCCTGTTGTATCGCCTCGTCTTAAAAGAAGATGGCGGAGATAACCGACATGCTGCATTTTCTTATAATAACTTACATTTCTTTCTTTGAAATAATTCAGCACACAAAGAAGAATCTTATCCATATCTTCATGGACAAGCTGACAGTCTCCTGCTGTCAGTACATCATAAGTACTTCCTTTTTTATGAAGACCGAGAGATAACGGACCGTCTTTGAATTCGTCTCCGAAAGAGAATTCCATCTTGTTACGGTAATGAAATTCCTTCGGGCTGTGCTTCACACCCTCAAAAAGATACTCGCCCTTTACTACCGGATCCATAATCCTGCGGATCTGCCCTTCTTTCATCTTCACCTGTTCTTCGTATGGCATCGTCTGATACATACAGCCACCACAGGCCGGAAAGATACTACAGACCGGCTCTCTTGTCTCTAATGGAGATTTCTCCAACACTTCAAGAAGTCTTCCTTCTGCATTTCCTCTTTTAAATTTATTTATCATAAAACGGATCTTCTGTCCCGGAATCCCATTTTTCACAGTAACATACTGTTCTTCCTCCGGAACAAATACAATCCCCTTGTTTGGGAAATCTACACGTTCAATAATACCCTCGTAGATCTGACCTTTTTTCATCCTAATCTCCTATCAATTCTAATCTATTTTAACAGAAAAACAGACAGGATGGTTTCTTCTCTCACCCTGTCTGCACTTTTGCAATTCATTCAAGAATTATACCTGATCATCCTCGCTGAAGTAATCATCAAAATCGTCATCAAAATCATCTTCAAAATCATCAAGATAATCCGGTGATACAAAACGATATACTGCATAAGCGATTGCAGCTACTGCTGCTACTGCTCCAATGATAGCCAGTGTCCAGATTACTGTGTTCTTCTGCTTCTCAGCCTCATTCTTATGAAGAATCTCGTTCAATCTTGTTTCTGCAATGATGTCTTCTATTCTCTTGTTCATATTAACACGCCCTTTCTTCACCTTTTGTGGTGACAGATAATCTGTGTTTATTATAACACCTGACGATTCATATTACTACTGATTTATCATTTTTTTATAACTTTCTCATACCTTTACAAGCTTGGCAAATTTTGCAAACATCTTGCGTGTTCCGACACTGTCAAATTCAATCGTAACCTCGTGATCCCGTCCACCTTCTTTGATATCCGTTACTGTTCCTTCCCCAAACTTCACATGACGTACCCGGTCTCCGACCTCATAACCAAGTGGACCATTCCCACCTGCTGCCAGCTGACTTCCCTTCTGCAGGGATGCCAGTGCCTGACTTCCTGTAAGCGGCTTCCCCACCCCCTGATTCTTTGCAGGTGTCATTCCGCCAAGTGCTCCTGCAAATGCCTGTGCCCGAAATGCTTCTCTGGCACGTGCATATGTATTCTGCTGTGCTGGCATCTCCGTCTCCTGGGTAAACTTCTTGTTTCCTGTATCAAGCAGTTCCCTCGGGATCTCTTTCACAAATCTTGACATCGGATTGTACTGTGTCTCACCGTGCACCATTCTTCTGCGCGCACTTGTCAAAGTCAGTTCCTGCTCTGCCCTTGTGATTCCAACATAACAAAGTCTCCGCTCTTCTTCCAGTTCTTCTCTGTCTCCTGCATTAATACTCATATATCCCGGGAAAAGTCCATCTTCCATCCCTGCAAGATAAACACGTGGAAATTCAAGTCCCTTTGCACTATGTAAAGTCATCAGAACAACATATTCCTGGTCTTCATCCAGACTGTCGATATCCGCAACCAAAGCAACTTCTTCAAGGAATCCGCTCAATGTTGCCTTTTCATCTTTATCCTGACAACTTTCCTCATAAGTTGCCGCTTTACTGATCAGCTCGTCTATATTCTCTTTTCTTGTTTTCGCCTCTTCTTTATCTTCATTTTCAAGGCTTTCTATATATCCTGTCTTCTCAATCACTTCCTGTAAAAGATCTGTGATGTTCATCTCTTCTGCCAACGTCTTAAAATACTCGATCAATGCCGCAAAAGAGTCCAGTTTTGTTGCACTTCTTCCCACTCCTGCGATCAGCTCCGGTGCCAGTAATGCCTCATAAAAACCAATTCCACGTTCTGTTGCAGACTCCTGAATCCGGTTAATTGTTGTGAGACCGATTCCTCTCTTTGGGACATTAATGATTCTTCTAACCGCAACATCATCACGTCCATTGTCGATTGTCTTGAGATAAGCAAGAAGATCCTTAATCTCTCTTCTCGCATAGAAATTTACACCACCGACAATCTTATAAGGAATATTCATGGCAATAAATTTCTCTTCCAGCAGACGGGATTGTGCATTCGTACGATAAAGAACTGCACTGTCATTATAGGAACCTCCCTGTCTGACAGCATTTTTGATATCTTCGCCTATGAAATCCGCCTCATCAAATGCAGTATCAAACTGACGCAGACGGATCAGTTCACCTTCTCCGTTCTCCGTCCAAAGTGATTTCTCCTTTCTTCCGCGGTTATTCGCGATCACACTGTTCGCTGCATTCAGAATATTCCCTGTAGATCTGTAGTTCTGCTCCAGTTTGATCACCTTTGCATCCGGAAATTCATGCTCAAAGTCAAGAATATTCCGGATATTCGCTCCACGGAACTTGTAGATTGACTGGTCATCATCTCCAACGACACAAAGATTCTTATATTTTCCTGCAAGAAGGCTTACCAGCTGAAACTGGACTGTATTTGTATCCTGATATTCATCTACCATAATATAGCGGAATCTTTCCTGATAACTCTCAAGCACATCCGGCTGTGTCTGCAAAAGCTGTACTGTCTTTACAAGCAGATCATCAAAATCCAGTGCATTATTCGCTCTCATCTGCGTCTCATACTCACGGTAAACCTTAGCAATCTTCATCTTTGCAAAGTCTCCTCCGGCATTCAGTTCAAATTCATCCGGAAGGATCATCTCATTCTTGGCAGATGAAATTGCTGAAAGCAGACTTCTTTCTTTAAACACTTTCGTATCCACATCTACTTTCCGACAGACTTCCTTAATTAGTGTCTTCTGATCATCTGTATCATATATAGTAAAATGATTCTCATACCCTAATCTGTCAATAAACCTTCTCAAAATACGCACGCACGCAGAGTGAAATGTACTCACCCATACACTTTCCGCTCCAAAACCGACAAGGTTATCCACACGCTGGCGCATCTCTTCTGCCGCTTTGTTCGTAAATGTGATTGCAAGAATATTCCATGCGTTCACGCCACGTTCTCCGATCAGATATGCGATCCTGTGCGTCAGAACTCTTGTTTTTCCTGAACCGGCTCCGGCAAGAATCAGAAGAGGGCCGTCCGTGTGGTAAACAGCCTCTCTCTGCGGTTCATTTAATTTATCATAAATGCTCATCTTTCCACTCCTTTAAAGTTATAAAGATATCTGTAAATGTATTCCCATTATCAAACACACGTTCCTGTTTGTCAACTACATTTTCCGGCCTTCTTATCTTTTGCTTGCTATCTAGTTTTAAATACTATATAATAAATGTATTGAGGTGATAACATGAATATAGACACAAGTAATCTGTTAAACAGCATTTTAGAAGAACTTTCTTCTTTAAGTTATGTGCATCCCGGCGATGTTCCGAATATTAATCTTTACATGGATCAAGTAACTACTTTTATGGATGAGCAGCTGGCTTCGACCAAACGTTACCCGGATGATAAGATCCTGACAAAGACTATGATCAATAATTATACGAAGAACAATCTTCTTCCACCCCCGGTGAAGAAGAAGTATTCCAGAGAGCACCTGCTCCTTCTGGTCTTCATTTATTATTTTAAAAATATCCTTTCAATCAAAGATATTGAGACAGTTCTTGCACCGCTCACAGAGAAATATTTTCCGGATGGAAGCTCTTTTGAATTAGCGGATATTTACAAAGAAGTCTGCAAGATTGAAAAAGAACAGCTGGATTCCATCAAAGAGAATGTAACTGCTACTTATGAGAAATCTGCTGAGACTTTCACTCATCTTGCTGATGGCGAAGATAAGGAGATCTTACAGCAGTTTGCATTTATATGCAGCTTGAGTTTTGATGTATATATCAAGAAAATGATCATTGAACGGATCATTGATGACCTCTCTTCCAAGTCTTCAAAAAACGAAGAGAAAAAGAAAGGGAAATAAACATTTCTGTTTAAAACAAGATACAGCCTGCGAAAGACTTTATCAGGATCTTCCGCAAGCTGTATCTTTTGATTGATAAAAGGTATTTTATTGTAAGCTTAATTCTTAAGTGTTATTCTTCCGTTCCATTCTCTTCCTCAGCAAGCCCTACACGTTTGAAAACCATATCATATCCGTCATTCCCATAATTAAGAGAACGGTTCACACGACTGATTGTCGCAGTGGATGCTCCTGTCTTCTCCGCGATCTCCAGATATGTCTTCTGTTCACGGAGCATTCTTGCCACTTCAAATCTCTGTGACAATGAAAGCAGCTCATTGATCGTACAGATGTCTTCAAAAAATGTATAACACTCTTCTTTATTCTCAAGGCTTAAGATTGCCTGAAACAAATAATCTACTGCCTCGGTTCTGATCTTCTTACTCATACGAAACAATCTCCTTCTCAACCGGCTAATTATATGATGGCTTACGGCATACCATAAACCATAACAATACCTTTTGCCTTCTCAGGCCACTTTTTGATTTTAACACATTAAATTTTTAAAGTCTACCATTTCTTATGAATTTAAACTAAATTCTTGCACAATTTTGATTTTTTTCTAAAATATTTTATGTAAAACACACTTTTTTCGTTGTTCTTCCTCTTTTAAGATGCTATAATAAATCTGTTATAAATATTTTGATACAAAAGAGAGGAGTACATGATTAATATGAAGTGCCCAATATGTGGAAAAGACCTGGATTTGCAGAATAAGCAGATTGGCACCAGCGAAAACGGGGATCCAATCTTTAATGAATATGCAATCTGCCATAGCTGTAAAAAGCAATGGAACCTTGATAAACAACGTGCGAAGAAGATCGCTGCTAAGAAAGCTGCCGAAGAGAAAGCAAAAGCTGAAGCTGAGGCCCGTGCCGCTGAAGAGAAGGCAAAAGCTGAGGCTGAAGCCCGCGCTGCTGAAGAAAAAGCGAAAGCTGAAGCTGAGGCCCGTGCCGCTGAGGAGAAAGCGAAAGCTGAAGCTGCCGCCCGTGCTGCTGAAGAAAAAGCGAAAGCTGAGGCCGCCGCCCGTGCCGCTGAAGAGAAACGAGCTGCCCGCAGAGAAGCAAAAGCGCGTGCCCGCAAAGAAGCGATTGCCCGCCTTGCTGCTGATAAAGGGATTTCAGAAGAGGAAGCTGAGCGTATCCTTAAAGAAAGAGCCAGAGCACGCAAAGCCGCTGCACAGAAAGCTGCCACTGCTCCCACTGATGCTACTGATGATTCCGAAGAGCAGAAATATGGGAATATTCCAGCGGAAGAGATCCGTGATAAGCGTGAAAAAGCAGTTCGCAAGGGATACGAAGATATGCTTGCAACTGATCCTGACAGTAAAGCTGCCAAGAAGAAAAAGAAAGAGGAAACCAAAACTGCGAAAGCAAAAGAAGATGTAAAATCCAGAAAAATGGATGAATATGATGATGCGAAATCCTCTGATGATGAAGATGATGATGAATATGAATATGTAGACGAATATCCACGTTTCAGACCTGGGCGCATTATCCTTGGAATCATTTCCCTGCTTGCATTTGGTTTCTGTATTTATAAAGGTTTCGTAACAGGACTCAGCACATCAGGAGCTGACGTGACTTCTGCCCCTGGCATGAATTATGTCATTGTTGCTCTTTGTATGCTTATCACTGCACTGTTATACTTCATCATGAATAACCGTGATACACTTTTTGCATTCCTTATCCCGATGATTGTCTATATCGGTAGTGCTGTTTTTGCTTTCCTGAAACATGGAGATGAATTCGAGCTTCTGATTTTAGCCGGTGCAAGTGGTGTACTTGCTGTTATTTCACTGATTCTCGCAATTGCTTCCCGCGGTGGAGATGATTACGATGATGAAGATGATTACGACGATCCATTTGAAGAAGAACACGATAATTAAAATCGCATTGTAAATCTTTTTGGTTTCTAAGAACAATTTATATAAGATAATTACAAGGGAGTATCATTTTGCGATACTTCCCTTTTTTTGTCCTAGTATGCATTTTTTATATCATATATCTAAAACATTTTTAGGTGTCAAAAAACTTTTTTAGAATAGTTGTTGATTTTTGTTGAATATGTGATAAAATGTACCTATAGGTATCTTTATATAATTAAAAATACACAACAAACACATATTCCTCAAAGATTTTTCTTTGGGGATTTTGTCACAAAGAAAGGAGTAACTGACATGGCATCATTTATAGTAAATGGTCAGGAAGTCTCACCCTCAAAGAATCAGAAACTGTTACGGTTCCTGCGTGATGAGCTGCACATTACCTCTGCAAAGGATGGCTGCAGCGAAGGCGCTTGTGGAGCCTGTACTGTTATCATTGATGGACAGACTTGCAAATCCTGCGTACCTGACACAGATTCATTGGCCGGAAAGAATGTCATCACAGTCGAGGGACTTTCTGATTGGGAACAGAAAGTTTACACTTATGCTTACGGGAAGGCAGGCGCTGTACAGTGCGGATTCTGTATTCCTGGTATGGTTATGTGCACAAAAGCACTTTTGGATGTAAATCCGGAACCAACCGATGATGAGATTCGCTATGCGCTACGCAACAACTATTGCCGCTGTACAGGATATGTTAAGATCATGGACGCGGTACGTCTGGCAGCTAAGATTCTGAAAGAAGAGGTTTTACCAGATGATGGAGATTCTAGCTGGACTCTTGGTTCCCGTGTTTCTCGTATAGATGTTGAAGAAAAAGTGCTTGGAACAGGTAAATATCCGGATGACTATTATCCGGAAGGAATGCTCTATGGCGCTGCTCTTCGTAGCAAATATCCACGAGCTCGCGTACTTTCTATTGATACCTCTGCTGCCGAGGCTCTGCCTGGCGTAGAAGCAGTTGTAACAGCCGATGATATTCCTGGGGAGAATAAGATCGGACACTTAAAACATGATCAGTATTCACTGATTCCGGTTGGTGGACTGACTCATTATCTCGGAGATGCAATTGCCCTTATAGCTGCAACTGACATGGCAACTGTAGAAAAAGCAAAGAAACTTATTAAAATTGAATATGAAGTACTTCCTCATGTGCATACAGTGGAAGAAGCTGCTGCTCCGGATGCACCTCTTGTTTATGATGAAGAAGAGACTAACGTATGTGCTTATAAGCACATCAGCCGCGGAAATGCGGAAGAAGCAATCAAGAATTCCAAGTACGTGATCTCACATCACTTTGAGACACCTTGGACTGAGCATGCTTTCCTTGAACCGGAATGTGCTGTTTCTTTCTATGATGAAGACGGTGACATTTTCGTATATTCAACAGACCAGTCTGCTCACCAGACACTACACGAAGTTACACTTATGCTTGGAACGGATAAAGTAAAGGTTCAGAACGCATTAGTCGGCGGTGGTTTCGGTGGCAAAGAGGACATGACTGTTCAGCATTTAGGTGCATTGCTTACTTACGTAACAAAGAAACCGATCAAGATGAAATTATCCAGAGCAGAATCCTTGCTTGTTCATCCGAAACGTCACCCATTCTACATGGATATGACAATGGGATGCGATGAGAACGGAGTGATCCAGGGTGTAAAAGCGATTGTTAAATCTGACACAGGTGCATTCGCTTCTCTTGGTGGCCCGGTTCTTGAACGTGCATGTACACATGCAGCAGGACCTTACCATTATGAAAACTTTGAGATTGAAGGAACTGCTTACTATACAAATAACCCACCAGCCGGAGCATTCCGCGGATTTGGTGTTACACAGACTTGTTTCGCAACAGAGACACTTCTGAACATGATGGCCGACAAAGTTGGTATCACACCTTGGGAAATCCATTACCGTAATGCGATCCGTCCAGGCGAAGTACTTCCAAACGGACAGATTGTAGATAACTCTACAGGTCTTGTAGAGACACTTGAGGCTGTCAAAGAAGAGTATGATGCTGCGCTTGCGGCCGGTAAGGCTGTTGGCCTTGGTTGTGCTATGAAGAATGCCGGCGTTGGTGTTGGTATCCCGGATACAGGACGTGTAAAATTAATAGTTGAAGAAGATGAAAAACTTCACATCTTCACTGGTGCTTCCTGTATCGGTCAGGGACTTGGTACTGTACTTGTACAGATGATCGTTACAAATACAGATCTTTCCCGTGATGATATCGTCTATGAGCGAAGCAACACATGGATTTCACCTGATTCCGGTACAACTTCCGGTTCTCGTCAGACACTTGTAACTGGTGAAGCGTGCCGCAGAGCATGTGAAAAATTTATGGAAGCGAAAAACAGCGGTAAATCCATGAAAGATATGATTGGAGAAACTTTCTACGGAGAATATCTCGCTAAGACTCATCCACTTGGTGCAGATGTGCCTAATCCGATATCTCACGTTGCTTATGGATATGCAACTCAAGTCTGCATCCTTGATCCTAAGACAGGTAAGATTGAGAAAATGATTGCCGCACACGATGTTGGTAAAGCTGTCAATCCACTCTCCTGCGAAGGTCAGATCGAAGGCGGTGTTGTAATGTCTATGGGATATGCACTCAGAGAGCAGTATCCAATCGATGAAAACTGTAAACCAATTGACAAATATGGTTCCTTAGGGCTTTTCCGTTCTCACGAAATTCCTGAGATTGAAGCAATCGTTGTTGATAAACCTGGTCTAGATGTTGCCTGTGGAGCAATCGGTATCGGAGAGATCACATCCATCCCTACTGCTCCTGCAATCGCAGATGCATATTGCAGATTTGACGGAGAAAGACGCTACAGCCTTCCTCTTTCTAACACACCATATGAAAGGAAGAAATAATCATGGCAATTAAAAAGAGATTTCCTTACCGGGCAGCTCTAGTTGCCTGTAACGGTGGCTGCCGCGCAGCCGGCTCTGAAGACGGTGGATGCAAAGATGGCTGCATCGGATGTGGAGCCTGTATAGAAAAATGTAAATTCGGCGCGATTTCCATGAATGAATATGGCGTTGCCGAAGTAGACGAAGAAAAATGTATTGCCTGTGGACAGTGTGCAAAAGTCTGTCCGCAGAACTTGATCAAAATCCACGATTGTGCAAACTACATTGTAGTTAAATGCTCTAACAAAGAAAAAGGAGCTGTAGCACGTAAGCAGTGTGAAGTCAGCTGTATTGGATGCGGTATCTGTGAGAAAACATGTACCGCCGGTGCAATTCATGTAGAAGATAATTGTGCTGTGATCGACGAAGAGATTTGCTTAAGCTGTGGAATGTGTTCTGTTAAATGCCCAAGACATGTAATCCATGATCTCCGCGGAGTATTTACAGCAGTAAGATAATACAAAAGCTATCGACTACGATAACAACACAGGTATGTGTTAAGTTATTGTAATCGATAGCTTTTTTATCTACTCATCTTCATCCAGAAACTCGATATCATCATCGTCATCGAGATAATCTAAATCATCCAGATCACCCAAATCATCTAAGTCATCCAGATTTTCCAGATCATTCAAGTCATCTAAGTCATCCGGATCTTCATCAAAATCATAATCCTCTGTCACATCTGCCTCATCAGCAGTTACTTCAATTTCGACGTCTTCCTCCCAATCTTCCTCGTCTACATCAAACTTCTCTTCTTTAAAGTTCTCCACTTCATCCTCTTCCAGATCATCTTCAAGATCATCAAATTCATCCATGCTGACAACTGTTGTGCCCTTGTCTTCTTTCCGGACATTTTCCGGAAGACTCTCGATAATCTCATCCAGCTCATCAAAATCATCCAGATTCTCAACCAGTGCCCTTGCCTTCTCGACTTCATTTTCTGTAGAATGTTCTTCACGGATCTCTGCAGCTTTAAGTAAATTCTTTTTCTTACGTTTTCCGGATTCCAAAAGAAGCTGGATCCAGATACTAAGTACACCAATTGCAACACAAAGTGCCACATGAATCATTCCGTTTTTATATGGCTGCAGATAAAAGATACTGCTGCCCGCTGCCATTGCTCCAAATACAGAAGAAGAAGCAATCAGCATAAAGTTATGAAACTTAATAGAAAGCAATGCACACACAAGACCAATACCCGCACAGATTCCATACATAATAAAATCCTGTGGTTTCATCAAATGTACACTGACAACAAAGACGAGTACCGCTACAGTCACAAATCCACCAATCTGCTTCTTCCATGCACCAAGCACCGCCAATACAAGTCCCACACCTGCTCCCGCCGCCAATGAGATCATCTGATCCAGACCTGCAATCACTCCGACCGCAATTCCAGCTGCACATCCTGCCGACAATCCTGCGATCACAGACCAAAAACGTACTAACTTCAGCCCCGTCAGACATAACAGTACTGCTCCGACCGTTATAACGATCAGAGAAACAAATTCCATCTGACTCAAATGATGACTGCTTTCATTAAGTCCAGCCAGAACAACATCCAGGTCAAAATTCAGAATTGTATCAATCATATCATTTACATTCATTATTTACACCTTCGTCCCTTACTATTTATTACTCACTACTGCTCATTTTAGCAATTTTTTTTACTGATTACAAGTGTTCATTTCACCTTTCCATTGACTTCTTATTCTTCTCCACTTAAAATAGAAGAGAAATGCTATTGCTGACCGCATAATACTATGAACAGCAATGAAATGCTAACATAAAGGAGTTTATTATGGAACAGTTAAGAATACCTGCTGGCTATCATTCCCCTCTTACAATTCGTGAGACAGAAGTAGCCATCAAAGAAGTGAAAGACCACTTCGAGCGTGCTCTAGCAAAGAATCTCCACCTGACACGAGTGTCAGCACCACTGTTTGTCCGTCCAGAATCTGGTCTGAATGATAACTTAAACGGTGTTGAACGTCCGGTTTCCTTTGACATCAAAGAACAGGATGGTTCTGTTGCAGAGATCGTTCATTCTCTTGCAAAATGGAAGAGATATGCATTGAAGAATTATAATTTCCATTCCGGCGAAGGACTTTACACAGATATGAGTGCGATACGTCGTGATGAAGATACAGACAACATCCACTCTCTGTATGTTGACCAGTGGGACTGGGAAAAAGTAATTTCTAAGGAAGAACGTAACACAGAGACACTTCAGTATACTGTCCGCAAAGTCTACCGGGCTCTGAAAGATACAGAAGAATACATTTCCAGACGTTACAACTATATTGATCCTCTTCTTCCTGATGATATCTTTTTCATCACTACACAGGAGCTGGAAGACCTTTATCCGGATCTTACTACCAAAGAACGTGAAAAAGCGATTGCAAAGGAAAAAGGCGCAGTGTTTATCTCAAAGATTGGTGGCGTACTTGCTTCCGGCGAAAGACATGACGGCCGTGCACCGGACTATGATGACTGGGAGCTGAACGGTGACATTATCGTTTACTATCCGGTTCTTGACATCGGTCTTGAACTCTCTTCTATGGGAATCCGTGTTGACGAAGACTCATTAAAGGCACAGCTCAAAGAAGCCGGATGTGAAGATCGTGCAGAACTTCCATTCCAGAAGGCACTGCTCAACGGCGAGCTTCCATATACAGTCGGCGGCGGTATCGGACAGTCCCGTATCTGTATGTATTACTTAAGAAAGGCTCACATCGGTGAAGTACAGTCTTCCCTCTGGCCTGAAAATGTAGTTGAAGCTGCTGCTGATGCCGGCATCCATCTTCTCTAAACATAAGACAGATTCGTCAATTATATGACAAAAAGCAGATTCGAATTCTACTGGATTATCTCCATTTTGAACCCGAATCTGCTTTTTTATTTTCCTCTTATTCTACAATCAGCAACTGTTCTTTCTCTTCCTCTGACACCCTGTTCCAAAAAACATTAAAATCGGCAAATTCCGGCAAATAGATATCTGCCGTATTCCAGATCTGTGCCAGATTCTTGTCATTTGCCTTATCATAAACTGCTACTGTCTTAAATCCCGCATGTTTTGCCGTCCTCAGAGCCTGATAAGTATCTTCAAACACCCAGGTCTGTTCCGGCTCCGTATCCAGCTGCAAAAGTGCTGCGAAATAAATATCCGGCTGATCCTTACCACTTCCGATCTCAGATGCTGTAAAAACCCCTTGAAAATAAGACAATACCTTCAATCTGCTCAGAGCTGCTTCTGCATTCTTCCGGTCACCTGTTGTTGCGATCACCATAGGAATCTTCCTCTCTCTGAATTCCTCCAGATACTGACGAACCCCTTCTTTCAGTGGAACACGCTTTGCATAATAATCTTCCACTTCCTTATTCAGCCCCTGTACAACCTCTTCCACTGTCTTCTCCAGGTTATAATGTGAGATCAGATAATCTGCCGCCTCCTCCAGGCTCATCTCAAATAATGTCTCTCCCAGATTCTTCTCGGCCTCAATTCCCAAATGATCCAGATACAATTCTCCAAGATTCTCCCAGACAGGCATGGAATTGAGAAGGACACCATCTACGTCAAATATTACACCTTTTATCATGTCATTCCTCTTTTCTGCTATGCACTACATTATAGTCTCCCTGGAAACACATGTCAACCGTTACTGTTCACACGATGTGTGACCAGCAACGCATCTCGCCATTTTAAATCGCCTTTGGCGATGGGGCGAGATGCATTCAAGCCAAAACACGCATCCTCCGTGTCAATCAGCGGAGTGATTGACACGGGAGTGAACAGTAACTGTCAACCATCAGAAAAAGACCTTCTGCCGGCAGATCAACCACTTGCAAAAGGTCTTTATAAAATGCTGTTATTTATTTTGTCTCAAGGATCTTATCAACACTTGCCAGTTTTACACTCAATACAAATACTTCAGCGGCAACTGCAAGTTCTTCCGGTGTTGGATAAGACGGTGCGATACGGATATTGCTGTCATGTGGATCTTTTCCATAAGGGAATGTTGCTCCCGCTCCTGTCATAACAACGCCAGCTTCTTTCGCCTTCGCAACAATCGCTTTCGCACATCCATCCAGCGCATCAAAGGAGATGAAATATCCTCCGCGTGGCGCGATCCATGATCCAATCTCAAGTCCGCCAAGTTCTCTTTCAAGAACTTCAAGAACAGTCTCAAACTTCGGACGCAGGATATCTGCATGTTTCTTCATATGTTCTACAATTCCGTGAATATCTCCGAAGAATCTTACATGACGCAGCTGATTTACCTTATCATGTCCGATTGTCTGCACACGCATTGTGCTTCTGATATCCTCCAGGTTCGCATCAGATGCTGCCATTGCTGCAATTCCTGATCCCGGGAAACTGATCTTAGATGTAGAAGAAAACTTGTAAACCATATCCGGGTTACCTGCCTTCTTACACTCCATCAGAATCTCAATCAGATAATCCTGTTTATCTTCATATAAATGATGTACGCAGTAAGCATTATCCCAGAAGATACGGAAATCTTCTGCTGCCGGCTTCAGGTTCGCAAAACGGAACACTGTCTCATCAGAATATGTGATTCCCTGCGGGTTAGAGTACTTCGGTACACACCAGATTCCTTTGATTGCCGGATCACTGCTTACAAGTTTCTCAACCATATCCATATCCGGTCCTGTTGATGTCATCGGTACATTGATCATCTCAATTCCGAAATGCTCTGTAATCGCGAAATGTCTGTCATATCCCGGAACCGGACATAAGAATTTTACCTTATCAAGCTTACACCATGGAGTACTTCCCATGATACCATGTGTCATTGCACGTGCTACCGTATCATACATCACATTCAGACTTGAGTTTCCGAAAATGATCACGTTATCTTTCGGAACTTCCATCATATCTGCAAGAAGCTGTTTTGCTTCATCAATTCCATCAAGTCCGCCATAGTTACGGCAGTCAACACCATCTTCACAAGTCAGATCAACACCACTTGTCAGTGTATCCATCATCCCCATTGACAGATTCAGCTGGTCTGCTGACGGTTTTCCTCTGGACATATCCAGTTTCAGACCTTTTGCCTTCACTTCTTCAAACTGCGCCTCCAGGCCACTCTTTAATTCCAATAACTCTTCTTTGCTCAAATCTTTATATGCAGTCATTGCAGGAATCCTCCACTTTCTTTATTTTTTCACTTTTGTTATTGTATATAATTTTTGACGTTTCGTCAATGGGTTCTTGCATTCTTTTTTATTTTTTTGTTTTTTTCAGCTTTATTTTCACATGTTTTGCATTTCAAAAATGTTTTTCATTCATTTTCCACTATATTCCGTGTTATCACTCTATCCCATCAGGTTTTATCTATGCATTATTGATTTTTTCTCCCCTCCTGTGATATCCTTAGAAAGTAGATTCCAGTCAGCATTCCACTTGACTGTGAATAAAAATCTTATGATTCTATGGAGGTACTAAAATGAATTTTACATTTGCACACAATAACCTGAATGTATATGATCTTGAAAAATCACTGGATTTTTACCAGAAAGCTCTGAATTTAAAAGTAGAACGTGAAAAACTTGCCGATGACGAAAGTTTTAAGCTTGTATATCTCACAGACGGTGTGACTCCGCATCTTTTAGAGCTCACCTGGCTGCGTGATATGGATCGACCATATGAACTGGGAGATAATGAGATCCATCTTGCATTTGCTGTCGATGATTTCGATGCTGCTTACAAAAAACATAAAGAGATGGGATGTATCTGCTTCGAAAATCCATCTATGGGAATTTATTTTATTGAAGATCCTGACGGATACTGGCTGGAAATTGTACCAGGCAAATAAAAAAAGTTTAAAAAAAGGAATCAGCATCACTGATTCCTTTTTTGGTTCTAATATCTTACATAATATGTAACACGTACAGAACTTACCTTAACCGGTACTCCTGTCTGCTGTGCTTCGATCATCTGTCCGCCGCCAATGTAAATTGCTACATGTCCCGGTGTCCAACAGATATCTCCCGGCTGTGGATTATTTACGATTGTTCCATGCGCAAGAATATCTCCACTTGTTCTTGGAATTGGAATTCCAGCCTGTCTGTAGCAATACTGTACAAGTCCTGAACAATCCAGTTCAACTCCCGGTGTAGTTCCGCCCCATACATATGGAACTCCGATCTGTGAATACGCCGCATTTACAATAATGCTTCCCTTATCAGCACTATAACTTGGGCTTGATGAGGAAGAACTTGAGCTGCCTGAGCTTGAACTGCCGGAAGAACTACTGCTTGAGCTACCGGAGCTTGAACTGCTTGAGCTTGAGCTGCTTGAACTTCCTGAGTTTGAACTACTGGAAGAACTATTGTTTGAGTTATTTCTATTAGAAGTACTACTGCTTGAGTTGTTCTTCTTAGCTGCTTCCTCGGCAGCTTTCTTTGCTGCTTCTTCTGCTGCCTTTCTCTTAGCTTCTTCTTCCGCTGCTTTCTTTACAGCTTCATCAATCTTAACATCGAGATTTGCGATCTCACTACTCTTCTCTGTGATTGTTGTATTCAGTTCATTCTTCTGCGCATCATACTCTGTCTGTGTCTCCTGCAGATCAGCCATCTTTGTCTCAAGTGTTGTCTTAAGATCTTCTACTTTCTGAACTGTCGCAACATACTCTTCGAGCTTATCTCTGTCATAAGAATGTACCTGCTGGGAATATTCTGCCTGTGTCAGTACACTTGAAATATCTCCGGATGTCAGTACCTTCTCCACTGTGGCAGTTCCTGTTCCTTCTTCATACATATACTTAATACGAAGCTTCATAGCTGCATACTGCTGTTCCTGTTCCTCCTGCGCTGTTTTCAGATCTTCCTCTGTCTGAGAGATTTCCTCACCTGTTTCGATCAGGTCATTCTCAAGATCAGAGATCTTGGTCATAAGTGAATTCAGCTGTGTCTGAAGATCGCTTACCTGGTTCTGTGTCTCCTGCTTCTTCTGCTTCAGATCACTGACTTCGTCGGCAAGTACCGGTGTAACAGTCATTGTACATGCAAGTGTTACTGCAAGAATCATACTGCTTACTTTTTTTAACTTCATCTTTCCACCTATCCTTATTTTTATCTAGTCCCCCATGTGATTCATTATAATTTTCGTATCATAACTCGTTGTAAATAGTTACATTATAATTCCACATACTCATATGTTATAATACAACATCTATCGCTTTTTTTCAACATATTTCTCGTAACAAGAGGGTATTTTATTTACATTCTATGCTCAATATTATAGCGTATTTATGTAATATTTTCAATACTCCTCCTTACTTTTTTCATTTTTTCGTAACATTTTCGTAACAAAAAATCTGGAAAGTTCTCTTTATTTTTTGATAAACTTTCCAGATTCCTGTTTCACTGTATGATCTTTTATTTTCTACTGAATATATAAGTTTGTATATCCCATCAGGCTTTCATCTACTTCTCTTGCCACTTCACGGCCTTCACGGATAGCCCATACAACAAGAGACTGTCCTCTGTGCATATCTCCGGCTGTGAATACATCTTTCACATTGGTAGAATATTTTCCTGCCTCTGTCTTTACATTTGTGCGTTCATTCACTTCTACACCAAATGCTTTTGTTACATAATCCTGACTTCCAAGGAATCCAGCTGCGATCAGAACAAGATCTGCATCTACGGTATACTCGCTTCCTTCTACCGGAACCATCATTTTCCGTCCGGTCTTCTCATCTGTCTTACTCTCAAGTTTGATAAGAACTGCCTTACATAGATTTCCTTTCTTGTCTTTTACGAATTCTTTCACTGTCGTTGTGTAAACGCGAGGATCAGAACCAAACACAGCGATTGCTTCCTGCTGGCCATAATCTGTCTTGCAGACTCTTGGCCACTCCGGCCATGGGTTCAGCGGTGTCCTCTCGTCCGGTGCTTTCGGCATCATCTCCAGCTGGAGAACGCTCTTTGCTCCATGACGGATAGATGTTCCGACACAGTCATTTCCTGTATCTCCGCCTCCGATTACAATTACATTTTTTCCTTTTGCAGAAATGTAGCCTCCTGTTTTAAGCTTCATGTCATTTGCCCATAGTGCTTTCGTTGTTGATTTCAGGAAATCTACTGCAAAATAAATTCCCTGTGCATCTCTTCCCGGTGCTTTGATATCTCTTGGATTTGATGCTCCGCATGCAAGGATCACACGGTCATATTCTTTCAGGATATCTGCCGCCTTCACGTCTTTTCCGACATTACATCCTGTCTGGAAGATAATTCCCTCTTCTTCCATAATCGCAATCTTACGGTCGATAATCTGTTTCTCCAGCTTCATATTCGGAATTCCGTAGCGGAGCAATCCACCCGGTTTGTCCTCACGTTCAAAAACAGTTACCTGATGACCTCTTCTGTTCAGAAGATCTGCTGCCGCAAGTCCGGACGGACCGGAACCGATCACTGCGACTTTCTTTCCCGTACGCACTTTCGGCGGATTTGCCTTTGCATATCCCATCTCATATGCATTTTCAATAATTGCATATTCATTACTTTTTGATGCAACTGCTTCCTGATTCAGTCCACAGGTACATGCATTTTCACACAGTGCCGGACATACACGGGAAGTAAATTCCGGAAAATTGTTTGTCTTTTTCAGACGTAAATAAGCTTCCTTCCAGTTTCCATTGTAGATCAAGTCATTCCACTCCGGCACAAGGTTGTGCAGTGGACATCCACTGGCCATTCCTGCAAGCGGCTTTCCAGACTGGCAGAACGGAACTCCGCACGCCATACAGCGCGCGCCCTGAAGTTCCTGTTCTTCTTTGCTAAGAGGCGTATGGAACTCATTGAAATGTTTGATGCGTTCCAATGGGCTCTCTGCCGGTTTATCCTGTCTTTCATAATCCATAAATCCTGTCGGTTTTCCCATCTCTATGCCTCCTATCTTCCGTTCTTGATCATATTAAATGCTTCGATTTTTGCTTTTTCTCTGCTAAGTCCTTTTTCTTCCATCTGGATGATCGTGGACATCATTCTCTCATAGTCTTCCGGAATGATCTTCTTGAATTTTGGCAGATATTCTTTGAAATTATCAAGAATCTTCTTACCTACCTCAGAGTTTGTATAAGCAACATGCTCCTGGATCATTCCTTTTAATTCCTGTACATCATACTTATCTGTGACACGTTCAATGTTGACCATTGCTTTATTTACTTTACGATACAGGCTGTTATCGAGATCGATTACATAGGCAATACCACCGCTCATTCCGGCTGCAAAGTTCTTTCCAACCTGTCCAAGTACAACAACACATCCACCTGTCATATATTCACATCCGTGATCTCCGACACCTTCTACAACTGCACGTGCACCAGAGTTTCTTACCGCAAAACGTTCTCCGGCAACACCTCCTACAAATGCTTTACCACTTGTAGCTCCGTAAAGAGCAACATTTCCGATAATAATGTTCTCATCTGATTTAAATTTCACACCTTTCGGCTGGCAAACAACCAGTTTTCCACCGGAAAGTCCTTTTCCAAAATAGTCATTACTGTCTCCTGTCAGTTCCAGTGTCAGTCCTCTTGGGATAAATGCTCCAAAGCTCTGACCGCCGGCACCTTTACACTGGATCACATAGCTGTCTTCTTCCAGTCCTTCCGGATATCTTCTTGTGATCTCAGATCCGAAAATTGTTCCGAAAGTACGGTCTGTATTTGTAACATCTACTTCAAGTCCTCTCTTTTCTCCTCTTTCAAGGGCTGGGAGAAGCTGTTTCAATAGTACTTTTTCATCCAACGTCTTGTTAAGTTCAAAATCATAGACTTTCTTTGGATTAAAGATAACACCTTTCTTCTCTTTCGCATATGGATTGTACAGAATCTGTGACAGATCCAGTGTTGCGGCACGCTCTGATGTCGGAACGTCTTTTACTTTCAGAAGATCTGTACGTCCTACCAGTTCATCCACTGTGCGGACACCAAGTTTTGCCATATATTCTCTTAATTCTTCTGCAATAAAACGCATAAAGTTAACAACATATTCCGGTTTTCCGCTGAAACGTTTTCTAAGCTCCGGATTCTGAGTTGCAACACCAACCGGACAAGTATCCAGGTTGCAGACACGCATCATAACACATCCCATTGTTACAAGCGGAGCTGTTGCAAATCCAAACTCTTCTGCTCCAAGGATTGCTGCGATCGCAACATCACGCCCACTCATGAGCTTACCATCTGTCTCAATACGGACACGCTCACGCAGACCATTCTGAATCAATGTCTGATGAGTTTCTGCAAGTCCAAGTTCCCACGGAAGTCCTGCATTCTGAATCGAGCTTCTCGGTGCTGCTCCTGTTCCTCCGTCATATCCTGAGATCAGGATAACTCCGGCTCCGGCTTTTGCAACACCTGCAGCAACTGTTCCAACACCTGCTTCTGATACCAGTTTCACAGAAATTCTAGCATTTTTATTTGCATTTTTGCAGTCATAGATCAGCTGTGCAAGATCCTCAATCGAATAGATGTCATGATGTGGCGGTGGTGAGATCAGACTCACACCAGGTGTTGAATGACGAGTCTTTGCGATCCATGGATATACCTTTCCACCCGGAAGATGTCCTCCTTCTCCTGGTTTTGCTCCCTGTGCCATCTTGATCTGGATTTCCTGTGCACTGACCAGATACCTGGATGTAACTCCGAATCGGCCGGAAGCAACCTGCTTGATTGCAGAGCATCTGTTTGTGTCAAGACGTTCAATATCCTCTCCTCCTTCACCGGAGTTTGATTTACCATGAAGCATATTCATGGCGATCGCCATTGTCTCATGTGCTTCTTTTGAAATAGAGCCATAGGACATCGCACCTGTCTTGAATCTTGTTACGATTGAATCTACGCTTTCTACTTCATCAAGCGGTACACTCTTCTTCGGGAAATTGAAATCAAGCTGACCTCTCAGATTGATCTTCTCGCCTTCCTCATCAACCATCTCTGTATACTGCTTGAACATTTCATAATCACCACGTCTTGTGGACTGCTGAAGCATATGGATTGTCTGTGGATTATAGAGATGTTCTTCTCCGCCACTTTTATATTTATGTTTTCCAACACTGTCCAGTGTCATATCAACCTGCAATCCAAGCGGATCGAATGCTTCTGTATGGAAAGCAGTGTAATCTTCTGCAATTTCTTCAATACCGATACCACCAACACGGCTGACTGTATCTGTAAAATAGCGGTTAATAAAATCTGTCTTGAGACCGATTGCTTCAAAAATCTTTGCTCCCTGATAGGACTGGATTGTTGAAATTCCCATCTTGGATGCAATCTTAATAATTCCATGAATTACCGCTGAATTATAATCATCTACTGCTGCATAATAATCTTTGTGAAGCAGATTTGCCTCGATCAGATGACGGATTGACTCATGTGCAAGATATGGATTGATTGCACATGCTCCATATCCAAGCAGTGTTGCAAAATGATGAACCTCTCTAGGCTCTCCACTTTCCAGAATCATCGCGACTGAGGTTCTCTTCTTTGTACGTACCAGATGCTGCTGCAGTCCAGATACTGCCAGAAGTGACGGGATTGCAACGTGATATTCATCTACCTCACGGTCTGTCAGAATCAAAATATTAGCGCCCTCGCGGATCACACGGTCAACTTCAATGAAGAGATACTCTATCGCCTTCTCAAGACTTGTGTTTTTATAATAAGTGATTGGAATCTCTGCAACTTTGAATCCATCCACTTTCATATTTTTAATTTTCAGAAGATCTGTATTTGTCAGGATCGGGTTATTGACTCTGAGCATCTTACAGTTCTCTTCCTTCTGCTCCAGAAGATTACCGTCTGTTCCGACATAAATAGTTGTAGAAGTCACGACTTCCTCACGGATTGCATCGATCGGTGGGTTTGTAACCTGTGCAAACAGCTGTTTAAAATATCCGAACAGTGGCTGACGTTTCTGCGAAAGCACGGAAATCGGTGCATCCATTCCCATCGCTGCGGTTCCTTCGGCACCGTTCTTTGCCATTGTCAGAATAGAAGTTTTCACGTCTTCATAAGAATAACCAAACGCTTTCTGAAGCTGTGTACACTCTTCAGCTGTATATTTTGGCACATCCTTATTCGGGATTTTCAAATCCTTCAACTGAATCAGATTACTGTCCAGCCATTCTCCATATGGGAACTGATTTGCATATTTTTCTTTTAATTCCTCATCATCGATCACGCGTCCTGCAACCGTATCAACCAAAAGCATCTTACCCGGGTGAAGTCTTTCTTTCATCACAATCTTGGATGGATCGATATCCAGAACTCCAACCTCTGAAGAAAGAATCAGATTATCATCATCTGTAATGTAATATCTGGAAGGGCGAAGTCCGTTACGGTCAAGCACAGCTCCCATAACATCTCCATCTGAGAACAGGATAGACGCCGGACCATCCCATGGCTCCATCATTGTTGCATAATACTGATAGAAATCTTTCTTGTTCTGGGACATCTCTTTATTGTTGATCCATGGTTCTGGAATACAGATCATAACTGCAAGCGGAAGATCCATTCCACTCATCACCATGAATTCTAATGCATTATCAAGCATCGCGGAATCAGATCCGGAAGTATTGATCGCAGGAAGCACCTTGTGGAGTTCACCTTTCAGACATCCTGCCTCCATTGTCTCTTCACGGGCACGCATCTTATCTGCATTACCACGGATCGTATTGATTTCTCCGTTGTGGACCATAAAGCGGTTCGGATGCGCTCTCTGCCAGCTTGGTGCAGTATTTGTACTGAATCTGGAATGCACCATTGCAATTGCAGAAATAAATTCTTCGTCCTGCAGATCTTCAAAGAAAAGTCTCAGCTGTCCTACAAGGAACATTCCTTTGTAAACGATTGTTCTACTGGAAAGTGAAACAACATAAGTGTCATCACTGCTCTGTTCGAAAATTCTTCTGACTACATACAGTCGACGATCAAAATCAATTCCTCTCTCGTATTTTGCAGGGCGTTCAATAAATGCCTGCATAATACATGGCATGCAATCTACCGCTGTCTTTCCAAGAATGTCCGGATGAATCGGAACTTCTCTCCAGCCCAAAAGTTTCAGTCCTTCTTTTTTTACAATAACTTCGAAAATCTTTTTCGCCTGATTGCGTTTTAATTCATCCTGCGGAAGAAAGAACATACCTACGCCGTAATCTCTTTCATCTTTCAGCTTAATTCCAAGTGGCTGACAGACTTTCTTGAAAAATCCATGAGGAATCTGTGTCAGAATACCCACGCCATCTCCTGTCTTTCCTTCTGCATCTTTTCCGGCTCTGTGCTCAAGTTGTTCTACAATACTCAAGGCTCCTGCCACTGTACTATGTGTCTTTTTGCCTTTGATATTGACAATTGCACCAATACCACAGTTATCATGTTCAAAACTTTCGCGGTAAAGACCACGATTCTGACTTTCCATTTCTTTCCTCATAGTCGCTATCCTTTCTTCCTGTAATCTAAAGTTTACTTTAAAATCTTCTTTATTCGGCGCATTCAATCATTTCTTTCTCACGTCGTGTAAAACTTTTTCTAGAATATACACCCTTTTACCCAGGCTGTAAATAGGGAAATCCTTGTGAATTGTCTGATTATTTGATTTTTCATTGATTTTATTTGAATAGTCAGATTAGTTTGATTTTCTTATAAAAATAATATTAATTATTAAGATTTCTGTTTTTCTTTGATTTTATTTGATAAAATAATAGATTAAAAAGAAAAAGCGCGACAAGGTTTCGCACCTCATCGCGCACAATTTAAGATTGTATTTTTATCAGTACAATTTATTTCATTTGTATTTCTTCATTATTCCTCTGTTTTCTGAGTACTCACCGGATCCCCGCTTCTCTGAATCCACACAAAACAAGCTGCACAGATAAATGTGCTGATAATCACTGCCGCTGCCATTTTAAACGGTTCTCTGGCAAGCCAGTTAAACACTCCGATATCTGTAAAGATCAAAGATCCCAGATTCAAAACAATGTGAAGCATAATCGGAGCTTTCATTGAACCAAATTTCTCATAAACATAGCACAGAAGAATTCCTAAGAGAAAAGTGTAGATCATCTGTACCGTGTTGGTGTGTGTGACTGAGAAAAACAGCGCTGACCAGATTGCCGCATAATAAAATCCTCTGGTCTCCCGGTACCTCTGATAAAGCACTCCGCGGAACATAAATTCCTCTGCAATCGGAATTGCAAATCCAAATACAATAATCTGGACCACAAAATCTGCTGAATACATATTCTGTGCGGTCTGGATATACTCCGAATCAACCAAAACAGCCTGTGCCATAGCGGACAGACATGTAGCACCAATACTTCCGATCACTCCCATCACAAGAAGTGACCAGTAATTCTTCAGTGGCTTTTGAACCCCCATCCGCTGTATCCCTGCAATCTGCTCTTTCTTTCGATCGATAACAAACAATGTAACTGTCAGAAACAACGTTGCTGCTGTAGCAATACCTGCAATCGCAATCTGACCTCCTATGATTTTATCAAACGCAGGACTTAACACTTCATAGTACTTATTCATCATTTCCTGATAATTAAGAACTTCTCCACTTTGTGTCATCCTGGAAGATGCTTCCCCCATAAAAGGAAGAATGATTATAAACTCAATCACAAATTCCATCACCAGCTGGATTCCCCAAAATCCAAGTAGAGGACCGGCAGCTCTCCAGAAGGAGCGTCTCGGATCATTTTTCATAAGACAATTCCTCCGCTATCTTCTGAATCCACTCTCTGATCTTTCCGGCTTCACCTTTTACAGTTCCCTGAACCATCTCCGGCTTTCCGCCTCCCCGTCCTTCGAATGCAGCATTTAACATTTTGGAAAATACACGAAGATCCTGGGTTCTGCTTCCGATCACATAACGGTATCCCGCTACATCATTTCCATAAAACACAGCACAAAGAATTCTTTCTTTTTCAAGCACTTCATTCACATACTGACGCATGGCATCCGCACTGATATCCTCTGAAAACATACAGACCGTTTTTTCTTCTTCCGGAACAGACTGCGCCCAGATGTGTACAAGCTGGCGTTCTTTCTCCACCAGTGTCCGTTTCAGAGAATCCAGCTCTTCTTTCAAATGTCCCACTGCCTCTGCTGTCTCATATTCTTTCGCACAGAGCAACGCTGAAATTTTCCTGTTCTGTTCCTGCTTCTTCTCATAATCTGTAAGTGCACGGCTTCCACAGAGCATTGTCACACGAACGCCGCCTTTGTATCGCTGCATATTAACAAGCTTGATCATACCGATCTCTCCTGTGCGTTCAACATGCGGCGCACAGCACGCACAGATATCATATCCCGGAACCGATACGATACGAACCTGTCCCTCAATCTCAATCTTACTGCGGTAATCCAGTTCTTCCAGCTCTTCTTTGGATGGATAGGACACTTCGATTGTCAGATTCTTCCACACTGCACGATTTGCTTCAAGTTCAATCTCCTGCAGTGCTTCTTTTGATATCTCTCCATCAAAATCCATCGTACAATCTTCTGTTCCAAGATGAAATCCAACATTGTTGAAACCGTATCTTGCATGCACGATTCCGGAAACAATATGCTCTCCGGTATGCTGCTGCATCTTCATAAATCTGGTCTCCCAGTCGATCTCGCCTTCAACAATCTCTCCTGCTTCAAACGGCTGATCTGTAATATGCAGAATTCTTCCATTCTTTTCCCGAACATCAGATACCTTCGCATCCTTCAGTTTTCCTGTATCTGCATACTGTCCGCCGCCTTCCGGAAAGAATGCTGTACGGTCAAGTTCTACCGCATAGCATCCTTCCTTTTTCTCATACGGCTCACATTCCAGAACCATTGCAGTAAATTTTGAAAGATGGCTGTCATTGTAAAACAGTTTTTCTGTTCTTGTACCATCCATCAATCCATTTTCTGTCATAATTCGTATTACATCCTTTCCGGAGCTGTAAATCCAAGAAGGTCAATGCAGGTCTCAAGTACTTTTTTCGCAAGTGTAAGAAGTGCAAGATAACCTTTCTTCTTCTCTTCGTCTTCTTCTGCAAGAATCTTTGTCTCATGATAGAACTTATTAAAGTCGTTCGCAAGATCATAGATATATGCACACAACTTATGAGGAGCTGTCTCTTTATATACATTATCGATCACTTCATTGAATTTCACTACCTGAAGCATCAGAGACTTCTCTGCATCATTCTCAGCCGGTCTGATCGTTCCGTCAAGAACTCCGCCATTCTCAGCATATTTTTTGAGGATAGACTTAATTCTAACGATTGTATAAAGAATATACGGTCCTGTATTTCCCTCAAAGGAAGTAAATCTGTCAACATCAAAGATATAATCTTTAGAAGCCTGGTTAGAAAGATCTCCGTACTTGATTGCTGCAAGTCCAACTTCTTCTGCTGTACGTCTTGCATCTTCTTCCTCTACTGTACGGTTGTCCATGATCTTCTTATACATCTCTTCATCAATCTCACGGATCAGATTCTCAAGACGCATAACACCGCCTTCTCTTGTCTTAAACGGCTTACCATCTTTTCCGTTCATTGTACCAAATCCAAGAAATGTAAGTTCTGTCTCCGGTTTTACAATTCCTGTCTTCTTCGCACAACGGAATACCTGCACAAAATGCAATTCCTGACGCTTATCAACAACATAGATCACCTGATCTGGATCATACAGTTTCTCACGTTCTACCAGTGTAGCAAGATCTGTTGTATCATACAGCGCAGCTCCGTCAGATTTCAGAATCATACACGGAGGAATCTCTTTCTTATCTGTCTCCTCTGCAACGTCTACTACAAGCGCACCCTCATCATAATGTGCGAATCCTTTCTCCTTGAGCATCTCGACCATATCCGGAATATATGCCTGGGCATCCGCTTCACCTTTCCAGAGATCAAAATCTACACTCAGTCGCTCGTAGTTCTTCTTCAAGTCAGTTACAGACACATTCATAATATGTTTCCAGATTGCACGATATCCTTTATATCCATTCTGTAACAGATAAGTTGCATGAAGTGCTTCTTCTCTATAATCGTCGTGCTCTTTTGCATAAGCACTTGCTGTAGGATAAATCTCTTCCAGTTCACTGATCGTAAATGGTGCTTCTTCCGGATATTCTCCTTCAAAACTCTCATCAAAATACGGGAGTTCCGGTTTACGTTTTTTCAGCTCTGTGATGATCAGGCCCATCTGATATCCCCAGTCTCCCAGATGGATATCTCCTGTTACATCATTTCCTTTAAAACGGATAATACGTTTAATGCTCTCTCCGATAATCGCAGAACGAAGATGTCCGACATGCAACGGTTTTGCCACGTTCGGTCCGCCGTAATCAATAATAACTTTTTTCGGATTCTTTTCTTTTTCAACGCCAAGATTCTCATCTGCTGCCATCTCATTCAAATACTCTGCAACAACTTCCGGTGCCAGCTTCAGGTTGATAAATCCCGGATTCACCGCTTCTGCTGATGCAAAATACTTGCTATCTGCAAGTTCTTCCACAACTGCATTCGCAATCATGATTGGAGCCTTCTTATATTTCTTCGCACCTGCCATTGCACCATTACACTGATATTCACAGAGATCCGGGCGGTTGGAAAGCGTAACTCTTGCAAGCTCTTCATCATATCCTGCTGCTTTGAACGCTTCTTTCATTTCTATTGTGATCATTTCCAGTAATGTCTTCAAAGTTTCACACTCCTCTTTACTTTTCGTTTGTCTTTTCTGCCTGACGGCAATTTTATTAAAACAAGTCTGCCTCCCAACTTTTCTGGAGACAAACAGCCACTATTTATTCTATCATGTATCCAACAGAACAGCAAGCGTTACTATGAACAGTAACGGCAACGATTCAAATTGATCCGGACTGCCCCCGAAACCAATTGACATAAAAATAACCAATACTTATAATGTAACCACAGCTTTACACATACAGTTTCTACATCCTGTATGATATAACATCAGACAGAAAGGATATCCAACAATGTTAAAATTAGGTTCACACGTTGGCATGAGTGGAAAAGAAATGCTTCTTGGTTCTGCGAAAGAAGCCGCTTCTTACGGTGCCAATACATTTATGTTTTATACCGGAGCCCCACAGAATACCCGCCGAAAAGAAATCAGTGAATTGAATATCGAACCAGCATGGGAATATATGAAAGAACACGGAATTGATGAAATTGTCGTTCATGCACCTTATATCATCAACCTCGGTAATTCAGTAAAACCAGAGACGTTCTCTCTTGCCGTAGAATTTCTGGCAAAAGAAATCGACCGCACGATTGCCTGCAGAAGCCACACTCTGATCCTTCATCCGGGTGCTCATGTAGGTGCCGGTGTCGAAATCGGAACTGCACAGATCATCAAAGGACTCAATGAAGTTCTCACTGCTGAGACTGACTGCTGTATTGCCCTTGAAACAATGGCCGGAAAGGGATCAGAAATCGGACGGAATTTTGAAGAACTTGCCCGGATTTATGATGGAGTTGTCCAGAATGATAAATTGAGAGTCTGCTTTGACACTTGTCATACAAGCGACAGCGGATATGATATCATCCATCATTTTGATGATGTTATGGAGTCTTTTGACCGTCTGCTTGGAAAAGATCAGATTGCCGTCTTCCATATCAATGACAGCAAAAATATTCCAGGAGCCGCGAAAGACCGGCATGAAAATATCGGCTTTGGAGAAATCGGTTTTGATGCAATTTCTACAATTGTCCATCACCCGGATTTCGAATCTGTACCGAAGATCCTTGAGACTCCTTATATTCCTTCTGTAACAAAAGCAAAGAAATCTTATGCCCCTTATAAGTATGAGATTGAAATGCTAAGAAACAACCGGTTTGATCCTGAAATGAAAGACCATATCCTTGCAGATTGTGAATAAAAAACTATATGAAAAAATCCTGTTATTCTCAGCCATCTGAATGTGCTGAAATAACAGGACTTTTTTATCCTATATATCTTATAGCGTCTGAGCGGAGTCGAACCGCCGCACATGCCTCCGGAGGGCATCGCTCTATCCACTGAGCTACAGACGCATCTCGGTTGTTAGTGGGAAAATTTAATTTCGTACAGCTAACAACCTTTTTTATCCTAGCACAATTCTGTATAAATGTAAAGTGGCAAATAAGTTACTGTTCACTCCCGTGTCAATCACCCCGCTGATTGACACGGAGAATGCGTGTTTTGATTTGAATGCATCTCGCCCCATCGCCAAAGGCGATTTAAAATGGCGAGATGCGTTGCTGGTCGCACATCGTGTGAACAGTAACGCAAATAAACCTCTAACTTTCTGCGGTTAATCTTTTTTCACTGCAAGCAGAAGAATTAATATCCCTGCCCCAAGACAAAGTATTGCCCATGCACCTGCCTGTTGTGAATCTCCGGTCTTTGCAGCCTCTTCCCTTATCGTTTGTTTTGGACATACCCTGACATTCCAGTTCATTGCCCCTTTGTCCTCTTCCCATTTTGGCAGCCGGACAAGAACCGGCTGAACCTCGTATTCTGATTCATCTTCGACATAGATCAGATAAACTCCTTCCCTCAGATTCGTAAGGGTTGCTTTTCCATCGCAATCCGTCCTGCACAATCCATCACTATAATGATATTTACTCAAAGTCCGCGCCAGCTCTTCCTGTTCTCTGGCATACCTTACCTCATTGAGATCCACGCCTTTATCTTCATATCTTTTCTCCATCTCGTAAGCACCATCAACAAGAGATGCCACTTTGGAATACTGGAATGTAACACCTTCTCTTTTAATTTGTTCTCCGGTATCTGCAATACAGATTTCTATATTTCCTGTTTCTGTTTCTGCAAACGCCGGGGTCTTTACTGCTACCACCAGAAAACATATCAAAAGAAGAATTCCGCATTTGATTTTCCCATTTTGCCGTCTTTTGCATCTTTCTTTTTTGTCTCCTGCTTTTCTTTCTTTTACGTTTCTTTCTCCTGTAGTGCTTACATTTCCTTTTCTGGTTTCTGTTTCTTTTTCTCTTTCCCTCACAATTTCTTTTTTCTCGCTTTCTTTTTATTCTTTCAATCACAACATATACCAAAAAGAGAATTGGAATCATTGTGAAGATCATTTCTCTAACAGATGGACGTTTCTTTTTGATTTTCTCTTCTTTTTTCTCTTCATACACAACCCGCTTTCCAGTAATCACTAACCGATGGGTATTAATTCCATATGGGGTACATGTGACAAGCGAAACCAGATCTTCTCCCGGTCTGATTTCCAGACTTTCTACCTCTTCTGGTAAGATTACATTTATTTCTTCTACCTTATATGCGAGTTTTTCTCCCAGTACTTCCAGAAAGAACTCATCGCCTTCCTTTAATTCATCCAGACGAGTGAAAAGTCTCGCACTTGCAAGCCCACGATGTCCCGTCATCACACAATGCGTATTTTCTCCCCCTATCGGAAGACTACTGTCCATCAAATGCCCTACACCTTCCTTAAGTACTGCCTCGCTGGTTCCATGATAAACCGGAAGCCTGAGATCTATTGACGGAATTTCCAGTACACACATCATTCCTGTCTGTATTTTTTCGGCATTTAACAGACCTTCATACTCTTCCATCTGGTCAGGCTCGCTTTGTTCCCTGACTCCTTTCGATTCTGCCCAAAGCTTTTTATTATATTCATCAGCCTGATTCCTTAATTGTTCAATTTCATCTCCTGTTGTCTGTTCCACAATCTGTTCATATGTTGCCAACACATTTTGTGTTTTCTTCTGACTATACCAGCCAGTCAAAAGAGGTATACTACACAAAAGAACTCCTATCCATAGTAAAAGATCTGACTGTAATCTATTGTTTTTCCTTTGCATTTTTTCTGTTTCTTCTCATTGCTCCTGCAAGAACAAGAACACTTCCGGTTGTAATACAGATAACAGCTGCTGAAGAACCTGTTACCGGCAGTTTTTTTCCAACTGTATTAATTACTGTCAGATTAGCAGATCCTTCGCCTTCATTTGTTGTCAGACTGATTTCTGATTCTTTCCAGTTTCCGTTAATAAATTCTTTGATCTGCGCAGATGTCTCCAGTTTTTTCAATCCTTTGTCTGTTTTTCCGTCTCCTTTTACATATGCGTTTCTATCATTTGGAAAACTTGCTTTTATATTTAACACAATCGGCTCTGTCAGCAGACGGTATCCTGCCGGTGCCTCTGTTTCTTTCAGATAATAGGTGCCACTATCTAATCCATAGATCACAAATGTTCCATCCTGACCGGATTTCATCTCCACCGCATTTTCCGGTTGCTTTCCACCTGTATGGTCGTTTCCTCCAAGACTGTCCCGGTTAATTACAATGTACCCACCTTCTCCCTGTTTTACATATACTTCATTTTTTAATCCAGCGTCAGAATAAAGTCTGAACCTGGCATTTTCCAGACTTTGTCCATGGTTATTTGATTTCAATGCATTGATTTTATAAGTGAAACAAACAACTGTATCCCACGGTGTATATCCTGTACTTCCTCTCACCGCTGAATCCGGATCATTTGAAAATTCCAGCCGAACATCATTTTCAAATCCCGGACGTCCTGTATTTTTCGCTGCCTTTTCATTCAATGTTGCCTGATAGGTAAGCACTATTTTCTGTCCATATTTATTTTCTCCTGCTTCATTTTTACGATTAAACTCTCTGTCTATGATTTTTTTCATATCAGAAACAACAACCTGAAACGTATCTCCTCCTCCCGGAGCTTCCTTTACTTCAAATTCGTCTTCTTTCAATTCATAATAATTTCCTGCATTTGAATTTTCATAAATCCGGATGGCAACAGAATCCTTTTTGAAAGTAAGTGCTTCACTCATCACATCATGCCATGCGTAATAATAATTGTTATATCCGTTAACATCAGGCATATTTGACTCATACCGATATGGCACAGTCTGCCCGATCTCAAAATCAGCCAAATCATTCCATCCCTGATTTCCAACTTTATCCTGCTCATCATCTTCCCGGATCTTTTTTGTCACAACCGGATAGTCTGATTTTATGTTGAGGTTCATTTCCGGATTAGCTGTACTTACCATACACAAAGAGGCGGCTGAAT
>SKEE01000753.1_pt1 | contig 32711 bp, 34 predicted proteins | sample 4826661 | NCBI WGS metagenome assembly SKEE01 (sample SAMN11008817, study PRJNA524170) | human gut metagenome | biome: Human fecal sample; material: Feces; isolation source: fecal sample from pouch patient p20 | host: Homo sapiens | place: Israel: Tel-Aviv | collected 2016-11-14
GGGTAGGGGTTAGGGGTTCGTGGCTCGTGGTTCGTGGCGGGCCGTCCTTTGGGATGGCCCCCACAACAGTGAAATTTTTAAAATAAAAACCATCCGCTAACAGCTAACTGCTAACCCCTAACAGCTTTAAAAGGCTTGTCGCACGACGACAAGCCTTTTATGTTATTCTTCTGTTTCTGCCGGTTCTGCTTCTACGGCGTGGGGACCGCGTTTATGAGAGGTATGGTTCTTCCATACGACCCACAGGGACGTGTCGACGCAGATGGACGAATAAGCCCCGCTGATGAAGCCGATGAGCATGACCAGGGAGAAGTTCTTCGTCGAATCGCCGCCAAAGAAGTGCAGGGCACCGCAGGCGAAGAGTACTGTCGTCAGGGTATAGATACTGCGATGGATACTCTGGGCGATACTGTCATGGGCCAGTTTTTCATACGAGTCCGTCCGGCGGTGGGTCCGCGTGTTTTCACGGACGCGGTCGAAGATGACGACGGCTTCGTTCATGGAGTAGCCGACGACCGTCAGGATGGCCGCCAGGAAGGACGCATCGATTTCCAGATGGAAGAACGAGAAGAAGCCCAGGACCATGATCAAGTCGTGCAGGATCGACACTAAGGCCGAAATAGCGATCTTATATTCAAAGCGGAAGGAAATGTACGCAGCCAGGGCGATGAAAGCCACAGCCAGGCTGGTAACGGCATTTTTCGTGACTTCCGAGCCGATGACGGCGCCGACCGATTCGGTCCGCTTAATTTCAGCCCCGCCTAAAGCCCCGCTCAGTTTATCCGAGACGGCCTTGCTTTCGTCACTGGACAGGTTGCGCATGCGCAGCATGACGTCAGTCGACGAATCCTGGTCGGTGACGCCTGTCAGCTGGATGACCGTGTTGCCCAGGTCCATGTCGGCATTGTCGATGACCTGGCGGACTTCAGAAACGGTGACGGCTTTATTGAACTGCATATCGAGGATCGTGCCGCCCGTGTAGTCGATGCCGAAGTTGAAGCCGTTGATGAAGATAGAGATCAAGCTGGCAATGACGAGGACAGACGATAAGGTGAACCACCATACGCGATGTTTGACAATATCAAAACTCATTTCTGTCCCCCCTTTTTCAACATATGTTCAGGCGGTTTGCGGTTCAGGCCGTAGAACCAGGGATTGGTGATAAGGCCTGTATTGATGAACCACGTGAGCAGGGACCGGCTGACGACGATGGCCGTGAACATGCTGACCACAAGGCCCAAGGCCAGGTTGACGGCAAAGCCTTTGACCGTGCCGCTGCCCATGACGATGAGGACGATGGCGGCGATCATGACCGACACGTTGGCATCGAGGATGGTGTTGAAGGCCCGGCGGAAACCGGCTTCCATAGACGTCCTCAGGCTCTTGCCGACGAGGACTTCTTCCTTGAACCGTTCAAAGATAAGGATGTTGGCATCGACGGCGAAACCCATGGATAAGATGATACCGGCAATGCCCGGCAGGGTCAGTGTCGCGTCGAGGTATTTCAGGATGCCCAGCAGGATGAGGACGTAGACCAGCAGGGCGATGTTGGCTACGACGCCGGACATACGGTAAATGACGATCAAGAAGATCATGATCAGGATGATGCCGATGGCAAAGGCCTTTTCACTCTTGATCTTGGAGTCGAGGCCCAGGCTCGGGCCGATGGTGCGGACTTCCATGACTTTCAATTTGACAGGCAGGGCACCGGAACGCAGGAGGATAGCCAGGTTCTTGGCGTCTTCCAGAGTCTGGCTGCCCGTGATGACAGCTTTGCCGCCGGTAATCGGTTCGTTGACGACAGGATTGGTGAGCAAGTCGCCGTCGAGGTAGATGCCGATTTTATGGCCTACATTGGACGCTGTCAGATCGGCGAATTTCTTCGCCCCTTCGTCGGTAAATTCAATGGCGACGACATTCTTATGGCCCTGGTCGATCTGTTCCTTGGCAGTCTTCAGATCATTCCCGGTCATACGGGTCGTGCCGCTTTCATCCTTGAACTCCATGACAGCCGTTTTCCCGATCGTCTCGATGGCTTTTTCCGGATTCTTTTCACCGGGCAGCTCAACGATGATACGGCGGGCGCCTTCCTTCTGGACAAGCGGTTCGGTCAGGCCCATTTCATTGATACGGCGTTCGACGATGGTGACGGCACGGCTCAAGGAGTCTTCCGTGACCGGAGCGTCCGGCGTATCTTCGGCTTCCAGGACGATATGCGTACCGCCCTGTAAGTCCAGGCCCTGTTTGATGGAGTTGGCAAGCGGATAAATCAAGGTAACAAAGGCGGCCAGGATGATGATGACTGCCCCGAAAAATTTTATCATGTTACGAGTCCGCAACAATACTCCCCCCTCTGGGTAATCTTCAATAGTTTTTTTATGGATGGATAATGAGATGCTGTTTGTCCGTGACGATATCGGTCATGATGACGTCATGGGCTTCGACGGGCACGTCGGGGATGATCTGAACATCCCAGGCTGCAGCAATCGCGGCTGCCCCGCCCTTTCCGGCCAGGAAGCGGTCATAATAGGCTGCCCCATGGCCCAGGCGATGGCCCTTGGCGTCAAACGCCAGGCCGGGCACGAAAATGACATCGAGCTCATCGGCTTCGATGCGCGGATTATCCGGCGGTGCCGTCCGGATGCCGTAGGCGCCGCAGACAGCCTGTTCCAGCGTATACAGGCGCCGCCCTTCGATATGCTGTTTATCGACGCAGACAGGGACGTAGACTTCCTTGCCGGCAGCCAGGGCGTCCTTGATCAGGGCATCGAGGCTCACTTCGTCGGGCATATGGAGAAAAGCCATGATACTGCTGGCCTGGCGGTACTGCGGCAGGGCGGCCAGACGGGCGCAGACAGCGGCACTGGCCGCTGCCTTTTCTTCCGCCGTCAGCCCATGGAGGCGGGCATCCATGGCTTTGCGCAGTTCTTTTTTACTGGCCATCTTTGGCTTCGGCTTCCTTCGTTTCACCAACGGCTTCGCTCTTGGCTTCAGCCGGAGCTTCTGCCTTGGTTTCAGCGGCTTTTTCGGCAGCTTTTTCAGCCTTTTCCGCTTTCTTGGCTGCTTTCTTGCCTTCGGCCTTGCCCAGGACCTGGGCTACAGCAGCGCGGGTGACTTTGATTTCGACTCTGTCAGCAATGCGGACGACGAGGTAATCGTCGTGCAGGGAAACGATATTCCCCATGACACCGCCGACGGTGACGATCTTAGCACCGGGCTTCAAGCTTTCCAGCATTTCCTGCCGTTTTTTCTGCTGTTTCTTCTGCGGACGCCATAAGAGAAAGTAGAAAATGACGACCATGAGGATAATGGGCCAAAAAGCATTGAGCTGTTCCATAATATCCATGTCTTACACCTCCGTGAAATAAAAAAATAGTCTATATGCAAGCGCTTACGCGTCTTGATAACGTTTCCAGAAATCCTGGCGGAACTGGCGGAATGTGCCGTCGAAGATGGACTGGCGCATATCCCGCATGAACTGCAGCAGGAAGTACAGGTTGTGGATGCTGACCAGGCGGTATGCCAGGAGTTCCTCGGCCTTGAAGAGATGCCGGATATAGGCGCGCGAATAATTGCGGCACGTATAACACTGACAGCCTTCTTCAATGGGATGGAAGTCGTGGGCATACTTGGCGTTGCGCACGGTCAGGCGGCCCGTATGGGTCATGGCCATGCCGTTGCGGGCAACGCGCGTCGGGAAGACGCAGTCAAACATATCGACACCGCGGGCGACGCCTTCGAGCAGGCAGTCCGGCGTGCCGACGCCCATGAGATAGCGGGCTTTATCCTTCGGCAGATACGGTGTCGTATGCTCTAATATATCATACATTATATCCTTAGATTCGCCAACACTCAAGCCGCCAATGCCATAGCCGTCGAAATCCATGTCGACCAGGTCCTGGCAGCTCTGCCTGCGCAGGTCCTTGTACATGCCGCCCTGGACGATGCCGAACAGGCCCTGCGTATCGCTGTGATGGTGGTCCAGGCAGCGCGCAGCCCAGCGGCTGGTCCGTTCCGTCGACATCTGGGTGTATTCATAGTCCGACGGATAAGGGATACATTCGTCGAAGGCCATGGCGATGTCCGAATCGAGGGCCATCTGGATATCCATGGAAACTTCCGGCGACAGGAATTTCTTCGACCCGTCCAGGTGGGACCGGAAGGTGACGCCTTCTTCGGTGATCTTGCGCATCTGGCCCAGGCTGAAGACCTGGAAGCCGCCGCTGTCGGTCAGGATGGCCTGTTTCCAGTTCATGAATTTATGCAGGCCCCCCGCTTCCTGGACCAGGTCGTGGCCGGGCCGCAGGAACAAGTGGTACGTATTGCTGAGAATGACCTGGGCGCCCATATCGTAGAGTTCTTCCGGCGTCAGCGTCTTGACCGTCGCCTGCGTGCCGACAGGCATGAACATGGGCGTCTTGAAGGTGCCATGCGGCGTGCGCAGTATCCCGGCGCGGGCGCCGTCACATTCGGCCTGCTGTTCGTAGGTAATGACCATAACTTTTCCTCCTTTAGTGAATGAACATGGCGTCGCCGAAACTGAAGAAACGGTATTTTTCCTGGACGGCGATTTCATAGGCTTTCAAGATTTTTTCCCGCGTCGACAAGGCGCTGATGAGCATGAGCAGCGTCGATTCGGGAAGATGGAAATTAGTGACCAGGGCGTCGACGATGTGGAAGGTGAAGCCCGGATAGATGAAGATATTCGTCCAGCCCGAACCGGCCTGCAGGATCCCTGTCGTGCCGGCGCTTTCCAGTGTGCGGATGCTCGTCGTGCCGACGGCGATGATCCGGCGGCCTTCGGCCTTGGCCTTGTTAATCTTGGCAGCCGCTTCGGGCATGATGCTGTAGAATTCGCTGTGCATCTGGTGGTCTTCGATGTTTTCTTCTTCGACCGGCCGGAACGTCCCCAGGCCGACGTGGAGAGTGACGAAGACTTCTTCTACGCCTTTATCGCGGATCTTCTGGAGCAGTTCTTCCGTAAAGTGCAGGCCTGCCGTCGGAGCCGCTGCGCTGCCGCGTTCGTTGGCATAGACCGTCTGGTATTCATTGGGGTCTTCCATCTTTTCGTGGATATACGGCGGAAGCGGCATTTCACCGATCTTGTCGATGATGTCGTCGAAATTGCCCTGGTAAGCGAACTTGATGATACGGCCGCCGAAATCGGTCCGGTCTTCGACGGTACCCGTCAGGCCTTCGGGAAACTCGATCGTCGTCCCCGGCAGGGCCTTCTTGCCCGGCTTGACCAGGACTTCCCAGCGGTCGTCGCCGACAGGCGTCAAGAGCAGGACTTCGACCTTACCGCCAGTCGGCACCCGTTTGCCGTGGAGCCGGGCCGGGATGACACGGGAATCATTGAAGACCAGGACGTCGCCTGGGTGCAGTTCGTCGACGAGGTCGTAGAAATACTTGTGTTCGACGGCGCCGGTCTGACGGTCATAGAGCATGAGGCGGGCGTGGTCCCGCGGTTCAGCCGGATGCTGGGCAATGAGTTCTTTCGGTAAATCGTAGTAAAAATCTGTCAGTTTCAAAATAATCTTCCTCTTTTTAGCTTAATATAATTTTTCAATCTTCGTCCCCGTATAGTAATGGGTCAGGATGTTGCGGTAATAATCCTTTTCACTGGCATGAGTGCGCGCCATCTGATAGGCGCCGTACTGGCTCATGCCCAGGCCGTGGCCCCAGCCGAAACCGTAAATCGTCACGGGCTGGCCGGCTTTGACCTTGAAATCGGCCTTGCGGGCGACAGCCCCGGAATCGGGATCCGGCGCCGTACCGCGGCCGCTGTAAAAATCGAAGAGCGTACTGCGCAGGCCAAAGATGGACTGGAAGGCCGACCCCTTGACGGTGACGCTACCCTTCGACCCCTTGACGACCATGGACTGGACCCGGCCGGAAACACCGCGGTCGGCCGTCGTCATGGGCCGCTTGGCCAGGGGCGATAACTCGATGGCCTGGATGCGGCCGACGCCCTTGCCGGCAGCACTCAGTTTGGCCGCCATCTGTTCCGGCGTCGTCGTCACAACCCAGCGATAGCCCGGCATCTCATCGCTGGCATCGCTGACACCGCGCAGATACGGGATATGGGAGCCCCAGACATTTTCACTGTTTTCCGTCCAGCCGCCGGCAGTGGAGCAGAAAAAGGCGTCGATAGGCCGGCCCTGATAAGTGATTATCTCCCCTTTTGTCGCGTTGACGGCCTTGATGATCGACGGCGATTCGCCATTGATGCCGGCATAGACCTGGCTCGACGTATCGTCGGTAAGGTCGAAGCCGCGCTGGCTGAAGCGGCTCTTATGGGCAATGGCATAGGTCCGGGCGGCGACGGCCTGGGCCTTCAGGGCCTCTTCGCTCCACGACGGCGACATTTCCTTGCCGACGACGCCGTAGAGATACTGTTCCACCGGCAGGACGTTGACGACGGTCAGGCCCCAGCGGCCGGGAGATTTCATCATTTCCAGGGCGCCGCGGTAGGCGTAGCCGTCAGTGATCTTGACGGAGCCGCCGTGGACCAGGGACCGGACCTGGACCGGTACGGTACTGACGTCGCCGTTGACGGTTAGGTTCGTCCCCGACAGGGCAATGGTGACGGGCACGTTGGCCGCCGCTTTCTTCCAGAGCATGTCGCCGCGATAGACGCCCAGCCCCTGCGGCCCGGTGACGGCCACACTGCCCCGGCCTTCGCGGATGCCGATGCGCAGGGTAGCGCTATCGTGGACGGCTTGTTTATGTGTATATCCAGCCGGCGCCTTGGCCGTCTGCCGCACCGCTTTGACGGGCTGGCGGGGATGGCTTTTGGCCTTGGCTTTGGTCGGCGACGCAAAGACACTCGTCGTCACCAGGGCACAGAGGGCCGTGCAGAGGGCCAGGCGGGCTATCTTCTTTTTATACATAAAAATCCTCCTCACAGGCGAAAGAAGAGATTGAGGACAATCGTAAGGACTGCACTGATGATGAGGCAGGTCACGATGGGAAAATGGAAGGACGTGTTGCCCTTGGTAAAGGAAATATCGCCAGGCAGATGGCCCAGGAAATTCCCCAGTCCCAGGGAATCACCGGCCATCCATAAAAGGCCGGCGACGATGAAAAAGAGACCCGTCAGGATGAGTAATTTCGCCACAATCGTCCCTCCTATCCTTCTGATGGCGCAGGCAGGCCCAGATGGCGGTAGGCGGCGTCGGTGACGACGCGGCCCCGGGGCGTGCGGTTCAAAAAGCCCTGCTGCATCAGGAACGGTTCGTACACGTCTTCGACGGCATCGACGGATTCGCTGATGGCGGCGGCAATGGTGTCGAGGCCGACGGGACCGCCGCCGAATTTATCGATGATGACCTGCAGGACCCGGCGGTCCGTCCGGTCGAGGCCGCACGAATCGACTTCCAGCCGGTTCAGGGCATCATTGGCCAGGGACGCCGTAATCGTCGCGGCTTCGGCGACTTGGGCGAAGTCGCGGACTCGCTTCAGGAGACGGTTGGCAATACGCGGTGTTCCCCGCGAGCGGCGGGCGATTTCCAGGGCGCCGTCGTCATCGATGGCCATGTCGAGGATATCCGCCGTCCGCTTGATGATGAGGACCAAATCTTCCGGTTTATAGAATTCCAGGCGGCAGATGACGCCGAAGCGGTCGCGCAGAGGCGGTGCCAGGCGGCCGACCTGGGTCGTCGCCCCGACCAGGGTGAACGGCGGCAGGTCGATGCGCACCGACCGGGCACTGGGGCCCTTGCCGATGACGATATCCAGGGCATAGTCTTCCATGGCCGCATAGAGGACTTCTTCGACACTGTGCGACAGGCGGTGGATTTCGTCGATGAACAACAGGTCCCGTTCCTGAAGATTCGTCAGGAGGGCGGCCAGGTCGCCAGGCCGTTCGATAGCCGGACCGGACGTGATGCGCAGGTTGACGCCCAGTTCATTGGCGATGATGCCGGCCATGGTCGTCTTGCCCAGGCCCGGCGGCCCGTACAAGAGGACGTGGTCCAGCGCTTCCTTGCGCAGTTTCGCCGCCTTGATGAAGACTTCCAGATTGTCCTTGACCTTATCCTGGCCAATATATTCGCGTAAATAATGAGGACGCAGGCTGTACTGCCAGGAATCGCCCGGCAGGTCTGTCGTCTCGATGATCCGATTTTCTTCCATGACTTACCTCCCGCTCCCCAAGGCCTTCAGCGTCTCCTTCAGCAGCTGTTCCACAGTCGTACAGCCGGCCAGGTGCGATTCGGCGACGGGCAGGACTTCCTGTTCGCTGTAGCCGAGACTGGTCAGGGCCGCCAGGGTTTCTGCCAGGATGTCCGACAGGCCCGGCGCGGCCGAATTTCCCAGGTCCGCAGCCCCGGCGTCTTCACTGGCGACGGGACCGATTTTATCCTGCAATTCCAGGACGATGCGTTCAGCCGTCTTCTTGCCGATACCGGGCATCTTGGTCAGGCTCTTGATGTCCTTTTGATGGACGGCCAGGCGGAAACTGTCGGCCGTGCCGGCGCTGAGGATGCCCAGGGCCACTTTGGGTCCGACGCCATTGACGCCGATGAGAAGCATGAACAAATCGTATTCATCCTGCGTGGCAAAGCCATACAAGACGATGGCGTCTTCGCGGACGCTCATATAAGTATAGAGCATGGCTTCCTGGCCGACACAGAGCGTGTCCAGCGTCGAAGCCGGTGCATAGGTCCGGTAGCCGACGCCGTGGACGTCGATGAAACAGGAATTGACGAAGATGTGGCTGATCACGCCTTTCAGATAACCGATCATAACTGCACCTTCCTTTTCAGACTCATAGAATGACTGGAATAAATCGCGTAAATGGCCATGGCCAGGCCGTCAGCCGCATCGTCGGGCTTGATTTTCTGGCGGATGCCGAGAAGGCGCATGGTCATGTCGATGACCTGTTCCTTCGTCGCCCGGCCGTAGCCGGTGACACCCTGCTTGACCTGGAGCGGTGAAAATTCCAGGATTGGGATGCCCGCCTGCTGGGCCGTCAGGAGGATGATGCCCCGCGCCTGGCCGACGGTAATGGCCGTCGTGACGTTGCGGTTAAAAAAGAGCTGCTCGACGCCGATGACGTCGGGCTTATATTTCCGATAGAGTTCATTGAGGCCGTCAAAGAGCATGACCAGCCGTTCGGCATCGGTATGGTCCGGCGTCGTCTGGATGGTCCCATACGTCACCGGCTTCAGGCGGCTGCCGTCGGCGTCGATGACACCAAAACCGCAGATAGCCGTCCCCGGGTCGATTCCCATTGCCCGCATCTTCACTGCCTCCCTTGTCTTCCATACATACCATAAAATAGAAATAAATAGACTAACGTTCATTATATCATGAAAGAGGCCGTTGCACAAAGATTTTCCCTTGGGCTTCGACCTCTTTTGACTCAATTTTTACACTAAGACGACCTGTTTCACGTAAAAGGCGATACCGTATTTCAGGACTTTCGTAATGCCCCGGTCCTTGAAATCGGTTTCATAGCCCTTTTCATCAATCTGACGGCGGGTTTTCCATGGTCGTCATCAGATACGACGTCGTCCGTCCAGGGCTCAGGCGGCTCGCCGGTGGGATACGATTTTCAAATACCCTGCCAGCACGAGAATCGTATTTGAACCTCTCCCGCTTATAGAAGCGGGAGATTCTTGAGAAGGCTGCTGTTTAAGTTTCCTCCTGAAATCAGGATAGCCTTATTCTCAAAGGGCTGTCCAAAAGCCCCTTACACAGTCCTTCGAAATCGAAGTTCTGCTTACTTTTACGGAGTATGTTGGCGGCGCCGTTGATGTCGGCATTGGCCGTCCTGCCGTTGGCGAAACGGTACAGGCCGCGCTGGACTCGTTTCCCGCTGAACGTTCCTGTATAGGGGGCATCCGGCTGGTATACGGGAATGTCGTCCAAATCCAGGCAGCTGGCCTGAGAGGTATAGGATTCTTCCTGTTCCAGATAGGTTATCCCGTAACGTTCACACAGGTGTTTCAAGGTACTACGCAGATAACTCAGGCTGATTTGGGTGAAATGTTGATTCGTCACTTTGCCCAGCTTTAGTCCTCGTTTGAAATCGCGATTATAGCCGCAGACAAGGGTCCCTATCTGATGACTGATGCAAAAATCGAGGATATAGCGGGCTGTCTTGCGAAGGATGTCCTGCATCCGGAAATTGCGTTTCTTCGCTAACTGACAGAGCTGGTTCGTCGTCTTCTGGCCCTGCTTGGCGGCAATGCTTTGTAGTCTGGCTTTGCGTTTGTTCCAATACTGGTTGATAGAAGACAGAAATCCATCGCCATTGATGCCCCTACCTAAGAGGAAGGAGTCTTCTGGCGAAACTGTGATAAACAAAAAAATGCCGATAGTTATTACAACTATCGACATCTTTCGTCTACATCTCTTCGCTATATAGTTATGACTTCACAATGCAAAAAGTCTGGAAAGTTTTCCAGTATTTAGCCAATAATATCATGAATTGGGATTTCATTCCAAAGTTAAGTTCAGCTTTCTTCCTTCTCTTCATCCTCATCGACAATGACGCTGAGGATGTTGGCTTTGGTATCGATGATGCGGCTCAGGGAGCGGTCGTATTTCCGGACGGCCAGGGCCGAGACGATGAGTCCGGCGATGCCGCCGACGACGGCACCGGCAGTATGGCCTATGATGAGATAGCCTAAAAGGGCCGTAATGAGCAGCATGGCGACGGGCAGGATGAAGCAGACAAAGGCACCGGAAATGAGGTGCGAGTCATCGACTTCATAGCGGACGTGGTCGCCTTCGGCAGCGCCGATGGAATTATAAGCCATGAGCTTGACGTGATCCGCTGCGGCGCAGACACTGCAGGCCACATAGAGCGAATCGCGGCTGACCCGTACTTTCGCCAAGCCATTATCCTTGATTTCTTCGACAAAACCTTCACCAAAACGCATATCTTATGCCCCCTTCCAATTCAGTAATCAATAATAATTATTTGTTAATTAGATTGTATCATAGTATACGTTATTAATCAAGTGTAGTCTGATTGCATCTCATCACTTGAGGAGTTAGCAGTTAGTGGCTCGTAGCTAGGGGTTAGAGGTTAGAGGCTAGCGGCTGGTGGCTAACGGCTACCGCTCACTCAGCAGGCCCCGGACGATGTGCTTGCGGCAGGACTGGTAGACGAAGGTCAGGACGATGGCCGTGACCAGCCAGCTGGCCGGGTAGGCCGCCATGAGGACCAGGAAGTCGCGGTGAGCGGCAAATACGGTGTACAGCCAGGTGATACGGACGCCGCAGATGCCGACCAGGACGACGACAGCCGGCGGCAGGGAATAGCCATAGCCGCGCAGGGATCCGGAGATGATGTCGATGATGCCATTGAGGTAGAACGTCCCGGCGACGTAAAAGAGGCGCTTCGTCCCCAAGGTGACGACGTTCGGGTCGCCGTTGAACAGGCGGATGAGTTCCGGCGAAAAGAAGAGGACCGGCACGGTGACGACCAGGAGGAACGCCGCTTCAACGCCAAAGGCGACTTTGGTGATGCGGAAGCAGCGGCGCAGGTTGCGGGCGCCGTAGTTCTGGCCGACGAAGGTCGTCGTCGCCTGGCTGAAGCCGTTGACGAAACAATAGATATTGCCTTCGATGATGAAGGCCGCAGCCGACGCCGCCATGGCTTCTGTTCCCAGGCTATTCAGGGCCGATTGGATGAGGACATTGGACAAGGCAAAGACCATGCCCTGGATGCCGGCAGGCAGGCCGATGCGGATGATGTGATGCAGTTCTTCCCGGGAAAAGCGCATGTGGTGGCGTTCCAGTCGGATGCGGTCCGTCGTCCGGCACAGCAGGGCCAGGAGGATGAGCGAATTGACGGCAAAGGCGATGACTGTCGCCCAGACGACGCCGGCCAGGCCGAAATCAAAGACCAGGACCGACAGCAGGTCGAGGACGATATTGACGATATTGGCTGCGACCAGGCTGTATAACGGCGTCTTGCCATCGCCGCAGCTGCGGAAGATGGCCGCCTCGAAGTTATACAGCGACAAAAAAGGCAGGCCCAGCAGGAAGATGCGCAGATACTGTTCGGCCATGTCGTAGACGTCTGGCGGCACTTCCAGGACCCAGAAGGCCGGATAGACGATGAGTTCGCCGATGACGGCCAGCAAGGCCCCCAGGCCAAAAGACATCAAAATAGCCGTCTGGACCGTCCGTTCCACTTTATCGTCGCGGCGGGCACCGAGATACTGGGCAATGGTGACATTAGCCCCCAGGGAAATCCCCATGAGAAGCATGACCAGGATGCCGATGACAGGCATATTGTTGCCGACGGCAGCCATGGCGCTCTTGCCGACGAAACGCCCCAGGATGACGACGTCGGCACTGTTGAAGAGCTGTTCAAATAAGCCCATGAGGCCGATAGGCATGGCAAAAAGGAACAACTTGTCGGCAATAGAGCCGTGCAGCATATCCATGCCGCGGCGGCCCTTATTTTGTGTATTTTCCATAATATGATTACCTCTCGTTCTCGTGAAGGATGCTTTCTTCCCTTAGTATAGCATAAAAGGGCTTGCCGCACATGCGACAAGCCCTTTTAAGTGGTTAGTGGCTAGTGGTTAGTGGTTAGCGGATGGCTAAAAATTTGAAATCATCTTCTACAAACTACAAACTCCGTACTACAAACTATAAAGCTAAAGGAATCACGTATGATGGTGGAAGCCTTCATGCAAGAGTCTCCTGCTCAATCGTGGCGGATGAGGAGCTGGATGTGTTCTTTTTTATAGGTCGTATAGATGCTTTTGATGAACTGGTGCTTGAGGACGGCTTCGTCGACGATGTTGCGGATACGCAGGACAACTTTGAAGGAAATGCCGTATTCCCCCATCTGGTCATAGCGGACGAGGGGCTCGAAGCCGGTGACGCCGTATTCACTGTGGTCGAGGATGTGCCGGGCCACGCCGAGGGTGACGTCTTCGACACGCTGCAGGTCATTGTCATAGGTAATGGTCAAGGGAATGGAAATGGTACATTCTGCCAAAGGCTGTTCGTAGTTGGTCAGCGTCGCCGTGGCAATGCTCTTGTTGGGGACGATGACCATATTCCCCGTCGCCGTGCGGATTGTCGTATTGCGCCAGTTCATGTCGACGACGCGGCCGGCTTCGCCGCTGGACAGGCGGATATAATCGCCCATGTGGACCTGTTTGGACACGAGGGTCGTAATGCCGGAAAAGAGGTTGGCCAGTGTATCCTGCAAGGCCAGAGCCGATGCCAGGCCGCCGGCGCCGAGCGCTGTCAGGAGCGGTGAAATGGAAATGCCGTAGGAACTGAGGATGAAGAGGATGCCCACCATGTAGACGCCCAGGTCGACGACAGTCGTCAAGATGGACGTCGTCGCCGCCTTATCACCGCTCTTGGATAATTTATCCTTCAGGAAAGACGATACCGTATGGGCGCAGAAGAAAGTTACCGTAATGATGACCACACTGTGATAATGGTAAGACAGGATATTCTGAACGAAATCGGGCAGGTTGAGGATATCCTTAGTCAGCTGGATGCCCATGAGGATGCCCAGCAGGGTCGGCATAAAGCGGAAGATATTGCGCCAGCTGTCGCGCGGGATTTTCGTCACGCAGCTCAGCACTTCGATGACGATCCGGAAGACGCCGTGCAGGATGACAATGCCAATAAAGATGAATAAAAGAAAGGCCAGGAAATGAATGTGCGGCCCGCCATGTTCCAATTCAAAAGAAAAAGTATTCACTATCGAATCCATAAGAAAAGCCTCCCCCGAAGCAATAAATCTAAAATAATAATGATTTATTATACTCCGGAGAAAGTACTACCACAATATGGCAACGGTTACAGTTTCATGTCATTTTTGGCATGAAACTTTTGTTGTAAGGCCCTTTCAAAAGTCGTATACTAAAGAAAATCCATACCCCCAGGAGGAACCCCATGGAAATACGGACACTGCAATACTTCCTGGCCGTCGCCAGGGAACAGAATATGACCGGTGCAGCCAATATGCTGCATATCACACAGCCGACGTTGTCCCGGCAGATGGCCGATCTGGAAAAGGAATTGGGCAAGCAGCTTTTCATCCGGACCAACCGCAGTACACTGCTCACGGAAGAAGGCATCCGCCTGCGCCAGCGGGCCGAGGAAATCGTGTCCCTCGTCCAGCAGACGAAAGCCGAAATCAGCGACGACCAGCCGGAACTGACGGGCTGTATCCGCATCGGTGCCGGCGAAACACCAGTCATGCACTTCCTGACCGACACCTTTGCCAAACTGCAGCGGAAACATCCGGGCATTACGTGTGAACTCTTTACGGGTAACGCCGATACGGTCGAAGAGAAACTCTCCCGTGGCCTCATCGACTTCGCCCTCTTCATCGAGCCTTTCAATCCGGAAAAATACGAATTCCTGCGTCTGCCTGAAAGCAACCGGGTCGGCATCATCACCCGCAGCGATACGCCCTGGGCCCGGCTGCCAGCCATCACGGCCGACATCTTGAGCCAGATTCCCCTGCTCATCTCGTCACGGACTGCTACGGCAACCTTCAATATCCGTCAGTGGTCGCAAGGAAACATAACGGCCGAAGACTTGAAGGTCGTCGGAAAATTCGACCTCATCGCCAATGCGGCCCAGCTCATCCGGACGGGCATTACCAGTGCCCTCGGCATCGACGAGCTCTTCCAGCTCCATACGCCGGACCTGGCCTTCGTCCCCCTGGAACCAGCCGTCACCTTCTCGTGTCTCGTGGCCTGGAAAAAATATCAGCTCCTGTCACCGACGTGCGAAGCCTTTTTGAAGGGCCTGAAAGAAGAAATCCATTGGCAAGGAAAGGACTGATTCGGATGTTAGATTTACGGGTACTCAATTATTTTCTCACCGTCGCCCGCGAAGAAAGTATCACCCATGCTGCCGAGGCACTGCACCTATCCCAGCCGACGCTGTCGCGGCAGCTGCGCGACATGGAAGAGATGCTGGGAAAAGAACTGATGATCCGCGGCCCCCGGCGCATTACGCTCACCGAAGAAGGCTTATTCCTGAAAAAGCGGGCTGAAGAAATCCTCTCCCTGGCCAGTCATACGGAAGAGGAACTGCGCAGCGACGACACGGAACTGAATGGCAATATCCGCATCGGCTCGGCCGAAGCCGACAGTGTCCGCTTCATCATGCAGACAGCCCATAAGCTGCAAAGCCGTTATAAGAACCTCCATTTCCACGTTACCAGCGGCGATGGTCAAGCCATCATGGAAGCCCTGGACAAAGGCCTCATCGACGTCGCCGTCATCTACGGCCATGTCGATACGGAAAAATATGAGGTCCTGTCCTGCCCATACACTGACCACTGGGGCCTCCTCCTGCAGCGCAGCCATCCGCTGGCAGCCAGGGAAGTAATCCATCCGCAAGACTTATGGACGGAAAACCTCATCCTGTCCCAGCAGGTATTACAAGCCAACAGCCACGGTAACAAATTGCAGACATGGATAAAAAAGCCCTTTGCCGAACTGCACATCCAGGCGACTTACAATCTGGCTTATAATGCGTCCCTCATGGTCCGCGAAGGGCTGGGGTCCTGCATCATGCTGGAAAAAATCATCAACGTACCGCCCCATGACCCGGCGCTCTGCTTCCGCCTCCTGGACCCGTTGTTGGAAGATACCTTGTTCATCGTATGGAAACGATTCCAATTATTTTCCAAAGGGACCCAGCAATTCATCCATCTCCTGAAGGAAGAGGCGGAAAAAATAAGCCCGCCGTAAAACCTCAATATTCAATGTTTTTGATGAAGTGAGCCGGTACGCCGCCGACGACGGTATATGGCAGGACGTCCCTGTTCACGACGGCACCGGCTGCGACGATGGCATAACGGCCGACAGTGACACCAGCCATTATGGTCGCATTGGCCCCGATCCAGGTGCCTTCTTCCAGGACGATCCGGCCGGGCATGAGCTCACTCCGTTTATCCGGGTCAGGATGATGATTGAGCGTAGCCAGGACGACATTATGGCCGATGAGGACATTATCACCGATGAAAATGCCGCCCTGGTCCTGGAACTTGCAGCCGCTATTGAAGAAGACATGCTTGCCAATATGGATATTCTTGCCAAAATCTGTATAAAATGGTGGAAAGAAGGCAAAGGTATCATCGACAGGACGGCCGATGAGCCGTGAAAAAAGTTGGCGCAGCTCTTCCGGTTCGTGGTACTGTGTATTGATTTCCATAGTAATTTTCTGGGCCTGCCGGCTGTAAAATCGCATCGTTTCGATTTCGCCTGCTGTCGTGCCGATGACCGGCTCCCGGTCCCAGCGCTTCAAGGCCTGCGATAAAGATAGCATATAAAGGCTCCTTTCTGATGTTCTTACCTTTATTTCAAGGCATCGTCAAAAAATTGAACCAAATCGGCAAAAGGAATCTTATCCATCTGGTCATATAAATCGGTGTGCGTAGCCCCGGGAACGACGATTTCCCGTTTCGGCGCCTTCAATTTGGCATAGGCCGCATCGGCAAAGTATTTCGAGTGAGCTTTCTCACCAGTAATGAGCAGGACCGGGCGCGGACTGATTTCGTTAATGTGTTCCATGAGAGAGAAGTTGAAGAACCCATAAGGCGTCGTCGAATCCCAGGCCAGTGTATTGGAATTGATGGAACGCGGATGATAGGCCCGGCCTACATAGTAATCATAGAAGCCTTTGACGACATCATTGGCATCGTCAGGCAGCTTGTCCGGGAACATCGTGTCATGAGAAACGACATGTCCCTGGGCGTCGACGGCCAGTTCATGCGAACCCGGGATAGGCTGACCTTCTTTTGCTTCTTTATCCCGCATAACGGCCAAATGTTCCTTCACTTTTTCCCGCTGTTCCGGCGTATAGTAATCTCCCTGATAGTGATTGCGGATACTGTCGGACATATCATACATCGCTGAAGTCGCGACGGCTTTGATGCGCGTGTCATTGGCAGCCGCCGTCAAGGCCATACCGGACAGGCCGCAGATGCCGATAGCCCCTACTTTATCGGGATTGACGAATTTCAAATTGCTGATGAAATCGACAGCGGCACTATAATCTTCTACAAAGATATCAGGCGAAGCCATATTACGGCGCGTTCCCCCGCTTTCCCCAGTCATGGACGGATCAAAGGCGACAGCGACATATCCGTGTTTCGCCATTTCCTGGGCATATAAGCCGGAAGATTGTTCTTTGACAGCGCCGAAAGGCCCTGAAACGACGACGGCCTTATATTGCTTCTGGGCATTGAAGTTTTTCGGCAAATAAAGGTGGCCAGCGACGTCAAAACCATAACGGTTCTGAAAGCGGACATTCTTCGCTTCAATCTTGGGGTCAACTTTGAATACCCGTGTATCATTCGTTAATTCGCTGATGGAAGACTGTTTCATCTGCGATTCCGCCTGCAAAACCGCTGCCGGCGTCGCCGCATATGCGGCACCCGTGCCGAATCCAGAAAAAGTAAAGGTACTGACAACCAAAGCAGCCGCTACCACTAAGGCTTTCTGATGTTTTTTCATGTTATATACTCCTTTTTCAACGCTCTTGAATCTCTATCTATTGCTTGATTACAGTATACTTGGTTATCCATTAAATAACAAATACCTATGTACTTCATTAATCAATGCTTTTTCCCTATGCTTATTTGAATAAAAAAAGAGAGCTGTCGCATGAAGCCAAAAATGGCTTAATGCGACAGCCTCCTTCTTTTTCTATCAACGATTCAGGCTCTGGACCCACTGCTGGACCGTACTTTCCGACACATTGGACGAGAAGCGTTTGCCTTCCAGCCAGTTGCCCGTACCAGCCATCTGCTGCAGCTGTCTGCCGCTGTCGCCGAGGCCGGAGCTGGCCGACGTGGCAAAGGGGATGACCGTCTTGCCACTAAAGTCATTGTGTTTGATGAAAGTATCTACCGGCCAGGCAGCGATTCCCCACCAGATAGGATATCCGATGAAGACCGTATCGTAGCCTTCCCAGTTGTCTGCCTTATCCTTGATCAGAGGGATGTCGCGCAGGCTGGCATCATCGTGTTCGCGATAGACGCGGCTGTCCCGGTTATTGTAGTCCAGATCTGCTTCGGTATACTCCTGGACCGGTTTCAGTTCCATGACATCGCCGTTGGTCGCTTTGGCAATGTAATTGGCTACATTCTTGGTATGACCGCCAGCCGAATAATAGACGACCAGCGTCTTGCCATTGCCCTTGGCCGGAGCCTGGGCCGCCGCATCCGTCTTTTTTGAGGCGCTGGAAGACGCATCGGCGCCGTTCGTATTGCCACAGGCAGCCAGGCCCAGGACCATGAGACTGCTCAGGGCAAGCATTAAAATTTTCTTCATCATCTGCTTTTTACCTCCTGATTATTTCAAATAGAGACATTTACTCCCCGTACACTTCCTTGGCATAGCCGAAGGCCGCCCAGGCCTTGGGCCAGCCGCTGTAAAAGGCGAGCTGTGTAATGATTTCGGCCATTTCGTCCTTAGTGACGCCATTTTTCTTGGCCGTTTCCATATGATATTTCAGAGAACTATCGGTAATACCCTGGGCGATGAGGGCCGAGACGGTGACGATGCTCCGTTCTTTGAGGGGCAGGACATCATTCTTGCTCCACACTTCACCAAAGAGGATATCGTCGTTATAGCGGGCAAAATCCGGAGCAAAGGTCCCCAGCTGCTGCCGCCCTGCAGTCTGCACGATCTTGACAGCTTTTTTCGCTTGATTATCAGTCGTATTCATAGCATATGCATCTCCTGTTCCCAAAAAAACGATTCCCACCAGGACCATGAGCCCAGCCGCTAAGAAGTGCTTACGGAAGGGCATCATAATCGGCCTCCGCTACGGCTTCACACCATTCCGTACTCGTATCGGTCCCGTCGACTTCAATGGCCAGATGCTGGAAGGCACTGTCCTTGGCAGCACCGTGCCAATGCTTAACGTTGGCCGGGATGTGGACAACATCGCCGGCGTGGAGGGCCTGGGCCGGTTTCCCCCATTCCTGATACCAGCCGCGGCCGGCTGTGACTAACAGCATCTGACCGCCGCCCTGACTGGCATGGTGGATGTGCCAATGATTGCGGCAGGCCGGTTCAAAAGTGACATTGCCGACGACGACCTGTTTCAGGGACAACATGTTCAAATAACTGGTGCCATCAAAATACTGGGCATAGTCGACGTTTTCTCCGCCCATAGCAAAGGGGCTCGTCTGCTTGATTTCTTCTAAAGTCATTTTCCTTCGTCTCCTCTTTTTCGTAACACATATAAGAAATAATCCAGCCGGTCCAGCTGAAGCTGTTTGTCATGAATAGCATCGAGCAAGTACCGGCGATGGCGCTGCAGGCACGACAACTGCTCTTCCTCGGGCAGGGCCTCATACTGTTCGATAAAAGCCGCCGAACAACCGGCATCGATCAAATTCTGCCAAACCTTCCCTTCCATCGTCGACCTCCTCTCTCCTTGCTTATTACGCCTTTATCTTAACAGACGGCTACGGGAATGTAAAACACTTATATTTTATGGCCAGATATGCTTTTTTCATATGGCAATGGGCGCAGGCCGCAGGGCGCTGGATTAGGGGTTAGGGGCTCGTGGCTCCTCCACGAAGATTTATGTTATCATGCAAGATTCCCTTGGCTCTATAGTTTGTAGTACGGAGTTTGTAGTTTGCAGAAGAGGGGTTCAAATTAAAAAACCTTTACTAAAAACTACAAACTGCAAACTTACTACTCAAAAAAGAGCTATCGCCTAAGCGATAGCTCTTTTTTATGTACAACTCTTATTCAGCTGTTGTGTTGTTGACAACCTGTTTGCCTTTATAGTAGCCGCAAGTCGGGCATACATGATGAGGCATCATTGCTTCGTGGCACTGCGGGCATTCTACGTAGCCCGGTGCGGTCAATTTCCAGTTTGCGCGACGCATCTTCTGACGAGTCTGGGATAATCTGTTCTTCGGTACTGCCATGTTCTGCACCTCCTTAAATCACATGGTACGTTATTTCTAGCGCTTTTCTTTGGATCGCAACAATTGAGCCAGGACTTCGAGTCTTGGGTCAATCTTGTCGGTAGGACAACTACAGGGTCCGTCGTTCAGGTTTGCACCGCACTGCGGACAGAGTCCTTTGCAGTCTGGCCGGCACAAAACCCTCATTGGCTCGCTGAGGATCAACGTTTCTCTAATTGTCTCCGTCAAATCGATGTACTCCCCATTATAGGGCAATACGTCCTCGGGAAGCTCTGCTTCCGTACCATAGACTTCAGACAGTGTTTCCTTCCGATCCACCGATACCGGTGACAGGCAGCGGCTGCAGGTGTATTTGCCAGAGGTCTGTATGGTTCCCTGTACCACCATGTGGTTACCATCGAACCAATAGGCCCCATCCACAACTACTGTGGCGACCTTCCAAGGAAGGTCCTCCACTTCACCTAGCTCGGCAGCCGGACATTCAAAAGAAAAGGGGAAAGACTTCCCGGCTTCTTTTAGTGCTTCTTCGACTTGTAGTTTCATATTTCTACCTCGACTATACTATTATATCTATCTACTTGGGCTTTGTCAATCATTTTTTCCGGTCTGGCCCGATGAATTCCCGCAACAGCGAATTGGGCGGTACGACGGACGAGTCGATACCCTTGAAGGGCTTGAGGAACCGCAGGAGCCGGCGGGCTTCGGCATAATGGACGCTGCCCTTGTCGATGGATTCCAGGAGCGGTTCGGCATAGGGCTTGAGGACAGACAGTTCATAGGGCAAAGCCGTGTTGAAAATCGTATCGGCATCTTCCTGATAGGGATAGATGTTCTTTTCTTCGCCGCGGCGGACGTCAGCCCAGATATCCATGGTCGCCATGGGCCCGCGGTCGCGGAACTGCTGGTCCCGGACCATGCGGCGGATGATGCGCGTATCCGACGTGGAAATGCGGTTGTGGTCGTTAATGCGTATCTGCGTCAGGACGCCCAGGGAAATCTTGACCTTTTCATAGCGCGGCAGCATGTAGGTCAGGGAATCGTTCAAGGCGTGGAGGCCTTCGACGACGATGGGCTGGCCTTTTTCCAGGACCGTCGGCTTGTCGTCGAAATGGCGGTGGCCTGTGACGAAATCGAAGCGGGCCAGGTAGACTTCCTTGCCCTGGTTGAGGTCATCGATCTGCTGGTTGAAGAGCGGTACGTCGATAGCCCGCAGGGACTCGAAATCGTAGCTGCCATCGGGATTCTTCGGCGTATCTTCACGGTTATAGAAGTAATCGTCCAGAGAAATGCCGATAGGCCGCAAGCCGTTGACGCGGAGCTGCGTCGTCAGGCGCTTGCAGAACGTCGTCTTGCCTGCCGACGACGGGCCGGCGATGAGTACGACCTTGACCTTCGGACGGCAACTGACGATATAGTCGGCCAGCTGACCCAGTTTCTTTTCCTGTAAGGCTTCGGCCATATCGACCATATCCTGTATGGTCCCGTTCTCGATGTAATGATTCAAGTCATAGACGTATTCGCAGCGGACGATGCGCCCCCATTCTTCAGCATCCAGGAAGAGGCGGGCCATCTTGGGGATTTCCTTGTATTCCGGCAATTCATTGGGATTGTCGACAGTCGGCGTTTCCAGGATGACGCCGGGCGCATAGGACCGCAGGTTGAAGCAGGTCACATAGCCCATGCTGGGCAGGAGAGGCCCCATATAGTAGTCAAAGGTCTGGCCGCACTGATAGGCCATGATATGGGTGACGTCGACGTGGCGCAGGAGTTCCGCTTCCCGCATCATATGGCGGTTGCGGCACATTTCCATAGCCGTTTCGGCGCTGGCGATGACCTGGGAAATGGGTTCATCTTGTTCGACGATTTCGTGCATGCGCTTCTTGATGATGTCCACGTCGTGGACGGTGACGGTGTGGCCGATTTCCAGTTCGCAGTACAAGGCCTTGCGCAGGGCATGCTTGACCAGGACCTTGCCGTCGGGATAAAGGTCGCTGACGGCGCGGACCAGGAGGAAGATGGCCGTGCGGATGATACACTGATTGCCTTCCATGGTATTGATGGGCAGCCAGTCTACGTCGCCGCTCTGGCCGACCTTGGTCTGGAGGCCGACACATTCGTTATTGTATAAGGCCGCTGCAATGGGCATGTCGTCGTGCTGGCAATACTGTTCACAGACCTGCTGCAGCGTCACTCCTTCCTTGACTTCATAGGAATTCCCTGATTTCACATCGTGTAAAGTAATCACAGGAATCACGCTCCTTTTCTTTCGGTAATGGCATATTCATTATACCATATTTTTGCAGCCTGCGGCAGATGCGCCGAAAGGCTGAACGCCTAACGCAGACTGTGGTATAATAAGAAAAATAGGATTTCGTGTAGTAAGGAAGGATAATCTATGAGAAAAAGAGTGCTCACCTTATGGGATGGCAAAGTCTTCCTGGCCCTGGTCGTCCTCATGGGCTGTATCCTAGCAGGGATTACGTCATATCAGCACGTCTATATGAAAACGCCCGATTATGCCGTCTCCCAGGTCATCCGCGCCGCCCGGGACGGAGATATGGAAACCTTCAGCCGCCACGTCGATGAAGGGGCCCTGAGCGGCCAGTTCTTCGATGCCCTCGTGTCCCATACGTCGGACAGTACGGATGAATCCTTTTTGCTGAATATCATCCGCTCGCCGTTGCGGGCTTCTTTCATCACCACAGCCGACCTCTACCTGAACTGGACGCTGGCCGGGAATACGGACAATGACGAATATCAAAAGACGGCCGATAACCTGCAGCGCACCTTGAAGAGCGCCGGCCTGGCCGTCCCCCTGGCGGGCTGGCACCTCGACGGCGCCGACTGGAGCCATGACAATACAGTGAAGCTCTATTTGTACAACGACCGCCTGGGCGCGACCGTCCCCTGTACGGTCACGCTGGAACAGACGCCGTCCCAGACCTGGATGATCACGGGCCTGTCCGACCCGGAAGCCTTCCTCAACGACTTGCGCGATGTCATGAAGAAAGAATTGGCTGCCTACAACAAGCCGGTACAGCAAAAAATCGACGCCATCATGACCGTCCGCGACGTCTCTTCCAAAATCGTCACCGGCCAGGGCCGCACCTTCCTGCGCCTGAGCTATACGCCGGTCTTCCGCAAGGACCGCAATGACATCGCTTCTGTCAAAGCCGTCTACACCCTGCGCCGGGACAGCGATAAGGCCGTCCTCTATACGTCGCCCCTGCGCCTGTCGACATCGGCGGAAAAACGGACCCATGAAAGCCAGTTCCTGCTCAATCCCCTCATCCCGTCACAGTACAGCCTCATCCGTTCGCAGACCCTGGACGGCATGACCAGCGAACTCCACCTCACGGCCATCACCCTCAAAGACGGCACAGAATTGGCATTGGCCGATACGTTGCCGGAAAAATAAAATGAGCTGTCGCATCGCGACAGCTTATTTTTACTGTAGGGGCGCCACGTGGGGCGCCCGCTCTGTGATATGTAGATTGCCCAACCACTTTGCCAGAAGAATCGTCTAAATCCCTAACGGGTCGCCCACGCGGCGCCCCCTACAAACAAAGCCTTTATACATTAATTCCCGCCTGAACAGATTTCGATGATCTTCGGTTTGGAGTTTTCGGCTTTCGACAGGGAACGGTCGAAGAGTTTGACGCCGACGGCGCCGATGAGGAAGCCGATGATGCCGCCGATAACAGCCGTCTGGACCGTATCGAAGCCCTGGGCCAGGGCCAGGAAGTGACCGGCAAAGGCACCGGCAGCACAGACCAACAGGGGCATGACGAAACAGATGAAAGCGCCGATGACAATGTTGACATCGCGGAATTCGAATTTGACGTGCTGGCCGACTTTGACGCCTAACGGGTCGACAGCCGTGACGACGATGTTTTCAGCCCCCTCGCAGGCGCCGCAGGCGATGCAGTCGGAATGGCGGCCGACCTTAATTTCGGCCGTGCCTTTTTCTTTTATAGAAATAATCGTACCTTCTTCAATTTTCATAGGAATCCCTTCTTTCTGTGCCTATTATAGCATGGCCTTTTCATTCAATCAATACTATTTTCGTGTAGTTTCAAGCATAGTGCCATCAGGAGATTCCCCCTTTATTCCATAGCGGGCGCCCCACGGGTGCCCCTACAATGCGGCTTTGCCGCGTCAAATTCATCCCATTTGTCATAAATTCCGGCTGTCTACAGGATTCACAGCGGGACGCCTTAACAGGACGTCCCCTACGGTATCGCATAGAGGCGATGAAAATAATAAGCAGGCCGCGGTTCGCAGGTGGTAGACCGCAAAAAATCACGGCCTGTGGCCATTTCGTAGGGGCTTCCACGTGGGAAGCCCGCTGTGATATTTTGCCACAGCCTAGCCGAGTATGATGGCAGGTCTTTACGAACAACGAGCTACGCCTTTTCTCGGACTCAGATGCGGCTTCGCCGCTATAAACTCAAACTAACAACGACGCTTCGGGAAACCCTCTGCGCGTAGCGGGCGCCCCACGGGTCGCCCCTACTGGCCCCTTATGGCATACGCCTATTCCTTCAATCATTCTATTTTCGTGCAGTTTATAGTCGTTCGTCGTAGGCCGTTCGTCGTTCGTCGTCAAAAAAGGCGCTGTCCTATGAAGACAGCGCCTTTTTTCTGTAGGGGCGCCCACGTGGGGCGCCCGCTCACGCAAATCATCCAGTTCACAAGTATCTCACATATACCTACAAACTCCGTACTACAAGCTTTAAAGAGAAAAGAGCCTTGCATGATGGCAGAAACCTTCGTGCAACGGCCCTTTTTTTAGCAGTCAGCTGTTGGTTTTAAATTTTTAGCCACCCACTACAAGCTATAACGTCATACACAAAATTCACGCGGTCCGCCCGTTGGGACGGCCCCTACGAACCACGAACAACTTCCTTCAGGAACTGGCGGAACGGGGCGGCCAGGTCCGGGCGGCGCAGGGCGTATTCGACGTTGGCTTTGAGGAAGCCCAGTTTGTCTCCTACGTCGTAGCGTTTGCCTTCAAAGCAGTAGGCATAGACGGCTTCGCGGCTGGCCATGGTCTGCAAGGCGTCGGTGAGCTGGATTTCCCCGCCCTTGCCCGGCTGGGTATGGGCCAGGATTTCAAAGATGTCCGGCGTGACGATATAGCGGCCCAGGACGGCCGTCCGGCTCGGTGCTTCTTTGATGGCCGGCTTTTCGACGACGCGGTTGACTTTCAGGATGTCCTTCCCTTCGACAGGCGTCCCCTGGACGATGCCGTAAGACGACACTTTTTCTAAGGTCACTTCCTGGCAGCCCAGGATGGTCGCATCGAGGTCGTTGTACAAGTCGATCATCTGGCGCAGGGCCGGATTGGTTTCGTTGTAGACGACGTCGTCGCCGAGGAGGATGGCAAAGGGTTCATCGGCAATGAAGGACTGGGCGCAGAGAATGGCATCGCCCAGGCCCCGCATGTGTTTCTGCCGGATGTAGTGGATATTGATTTCCGAGATACTGCGGACCATGTTCAGAAGCCCCATCTTATGGCTTTCTTCCAGGTGCAGTTCCAGGCCCGGATTGGTATCGAAATGGTCTTCAATGGCCCGTTTGGCATGGCCGCTGATGATAAGGATTTCTTCGATGCCGCTCTGCAGGGCTTCTTCGACGATATACTGGATCGTCGGTTTATCGACGATAGGCAGCATTTCTTTCGGTGTCGCCTTCGTCGCCGGCAGGAAACGGGTGCCGAACCCGGCCGCCGGGATGACGGCTTTACGGATTTTTTTCACAACGATGCTCCTTATTCAAACCAGCGGGACAAATCGAATTCTTCGCCAATGATTTCTTTGACGAAGCCCTGAGCCAAGTACAGGCCCAGGAGCGACAGCGTCGATACGCGCAGCAGCGAGCTGTCCCAGATATCGCCCAGTTCGGCCAGGACCGGCGAAATATCTTCCATGATGTCCAGGGCTTCTTCGCCGCTGAAGTTGGCCGGGCGTTTCTTGGCCAGGCGCAGGATGTGGTCCTGCATGTTGCGGTCGTTGATGCCGGTCATGCGGAAGAAGCGTTTGGCCATGCTTTCATCGACCATGGCCAGTTTGACCAGGGGCGAATTGAAGGACGGGACGATGAATTCATTGGGGATACGCTTGCCTTTGAGGGCTTTGCGCAATTCTTCTTCTGTGAAACCGCGGTAGCGGAACAAGAGCGGATACGAATCGGACAGGATTTCGGCAAAATGCGTTTCCTTGGCTTCAAAAGCCGTGCAGTGCAGGTAATCGAGCTGCTGGTAATAAGGCCGTTCCGTCGGGAAGCCATCCAGGAAGGGATAGACGTACTTGTCGATGTAACGGCAGAACGAATCCTTGTCGACGTTATGGGAGTTGCGCGAATACAGGAACAATAAGAGGATCGCCAGGATCTGGTAATGGCCCTGGGTCAAATAGGGCATGACCTTCAAGGCATCGATGGCGACCAGGTGGCGCGTCGAAATGGGCGAGCAGTGGACGATATCGTAAAAGGCCTGCAGGGCAATGGTGCCGACGTAATCATCGGGATGAGCGGCATAAGCTTTCTGGACGTTCTGCAAAGCTTCCTGGACGATGAGCGGTGCCAGGGCCTGCTGCCGTTCCGTATCGGTCTGGCAGCCGATCTGGTCAAAGGCCGCCGATGTGATGTATTCCGTCTGCTGCTGCAGTTCCGGCGAAACGACGCCGTACTGGCGCAGGAAGTGAGAGACGCACTGGCGGACGACAGGCGAATCGACGGTGCTTTCCGATTCCCATACGGACGCATAGTGCGGCGCATTGCCCAGCGACGGGTTGCGCGTATCGGTCCCGGACGTATTGGAATCCCACGACGTCTGGGCCGGTTTGACGACCGGTGCCGGCTTGACGACAGGTGTCGCCTTTTCCTGGGACTTGTGGGCCCGGATGGGCGGCATAACCATCGTTTCTTCCGGGACGGCTTTCTTCTTGGCCGTCATGGCCGAGTCGATGTGGATCGGTTCCATGCGCTGGGTCTGTTCCAGCTGGGAAGCGACGGCTTTCATGCCTTCGCTGACGACAGGTCCTTCCAGGACCTGTGTCGCTTCGGATACGGCCCGTTTCTTGGCGGCCGACGGTGCGTCGGTGACGGCTTTGGCTGTGCCGGCTGCCTGGCCAGCGGCTTTGGCCGTTTCGGCCATGACGTCGCGGAGAATGTGCTTGCGGTGCGTGTCTTTCGGCGCTTCTGTTTCAGATGCTGCCGTTTCAGCTGCCGGGGCAGCCTGTTTCCTGGCGGCCGGGGCGGCGCCGCCATCTTTGGCGGCCAGGTCAGCCGAGACGATGGCGGCCATATCAGCCAGAGGCGGCTTGTCTTCTTCGGTCTGGGCTACTTCTTCGGCCCAGCGTGCCCGTTCTTCCCGGCGGGCATTGGCTTCCTTGGCCGCAGCGGCTTCGCGGCGGGCCTGTTCGCGCCGTTCCCGGTTGCGGGCCAGCTGCTGTTCCTGGGCTTCTTTTTCCTGTTCGGCCTGGCGCTGACGGGCCAGTTTGGCTTCTTCCTCGCGGGCCTTATAGGCAGCGGCTTCTTCTTTGTCTACCTTTTCCATGGCTTCCAGGATTTCATCGCGGGACAGGACGCGCGTCGCATCGAGGTCATCCGCATTGGGGCCCTTGCGGACCGGAGCTTCCTGGGCTTTCGGCGCTTCTTTATAGACGATTTTGCCATTGCGGCGGACGGCTTCGCCTTTGGTCGTGACAAAGGCCGTTTCTTCCGGATGCTCCCGCCGTTCGCCCAGCGTCATTTTCGGGACCTGCGGCAAGGGGGCTGTTTCTTCGTCGTCCGCTTCCTTCGGTAATTGTCTGGCATGCTTAACTGTTGCCGGGCTGCGGTGCTGGACCCTGCGCAGCGGCTGCGGCTCGCCGTCGTAGCGCGTCTTCGTCTTCGTGTTCCCTTTCTTCTCCGTTTGGGGACTACTCTCGGAGTGCCCTCCGCCGGAATACATAATATAACAAATTACAAAAAAGACGATTGCTATGCCCGCTATGATAGCGTACGGCAAAAAGTTTGTCATGTCATCCTCTCCTCTATTTTATCAAACTTCTTTCCCCATTGTAGCATAAGATGACGGCATGAGCTACTCCCTATTGCCGATTAATTCGCACTTTCGTATAATAAAAGAGTAAACTGATTTTTTGTCCTTCAAAGGAGTCTTTTTCATGGAAAAATATAAAGCCATCGTCTTCGACATGGACGGCACCGTCCTGGATACGCTGGACGAATTGACGAAAAGCCTGAACTATGTTTTCGCCCGTCACGGCCTGCCTGCCCTGACGCAGGATGCCATCCGTCCCTGCCTGGGCTTCGGCTACGACGGCTTCATCGACAAGGCCGCACCGGACGCGCCGGAACCCCTGCGGCGGACGATGACGGAAGAGTTCATCGCCTATTACAGCGCCCACTGCCAGACGACGACTTTCCCCTACGCCGGCATCCCTCAGGTTCTGGGACGGCTCAAGGCGGCCGGCTACCACATGGCCATCGTCTCCAACAAAGGCCAGGGTGCCGTATCGGAACTGCACGATGAATACTTCAAAGACTATGTCGATTTCTCCTTGGGTGAAACGCCGATGTACCGCAAGAAACCGGCACCAGACATGGTCTGGGAAGCCCTGAAGCGCCTGGGCTGTGCCAAAGACGACGCCATCTACGTCGGCGACTCGGAAGTCGACAAAGAAACGGCCGATAACGCCGGCCTCGACGCAGCCCTGGTCACCTGGGGCTTCCGCGACCGTGACTTCCTGGAATCCCTCCAGCCGACATACCTCATCGACACGCGGGAAGAACTGGGAGAACTCTTCGGAGTATGAGGTTCCGTGGCTCGTAGGGGCCGTCCCAAAGGGCGGCCCGCCTTGGGGCTAGGGGCTAGCGGCTAGTGGCTAGTGGCTAGCGTAAAAAAAAGCTGTCCTATGAGGACAGCTTTTTTTGCGGCCTGCGAACTGCGACCTGCGGGACGCCTTTTGGGCGTCCCCTACAAATCACTTCATCACGTCGTTCTGGACGGAGGTGATGGCGCTCGATGTGGCGTCGTCTAAGAGTTTGGAATAGAGTTGTTTCGTTTCTTTTTTCGTGTTTTCTGTCGTCACAGGGGCTTCTTCCGCTGTGTCTGTCTGTCCGGCTACCTGGACGATGGGAGCTTTCCCGGCGATGGGAGCCGTTTCCAGGCGGACCCGGCCGGCGCCGACGCGTTTGGCCAGTTCAGCCAGCGTCGCCTTGCTGACGGGATGGCGGACAGTGAGGACGACTTGTTCATTGACGTAGTCCGGCAGGGCGCCGACGTAGTTCTGGACGCCTTCGTTGTCGACGACGCAATGGATGGCCTTATTCATGAGCTGGCTGTAATCGCTGTGGCTCAGGGATACGCGGCGTATCTTGACGGCCTGCGGTTTGGCTACGTCCGTGTTGATGCGCTGCTGCAAGTATTTGCTGGGAGCGCCTTTGATGCCCAGGACCAGGGTATCGCCATCCCAGTACATCGTACCGCTGCGGAAGTAGATCGGCACTGAGCCGTATTCGGCATTGATGGCCTTGATGAGCTGCGATTCGACCTGGACATGAGACGTATAGTCCCCGTCGGAGTGCATGAGGCGGTAAAATACCTGGGCGGCATCGGCCCGGGTCATGCCTTCTTTGGGATGGAAATAGTTATCTGCCGGCACCATGATGTTCTTGCTGTGCAGGACGTCGATGGCCCTGGCGTAAGCCGGCGCAATCGACGCGGCATCGGCATAGGGCTTGACGGCCTGATCCGGGTCGGCCAGCTGATTGTACTGCAAGTAGCGGTAGATGACGTCGGCAAATTCTTCGCGGCTCACCGGTTCTTCAGGATGGAAATTCCCATCCTGATAGCCTGCCAGGATACCCTGGGCGGCGACGCTGTTCATGGCATCGCCAGCCGTGCCCGACGGCACATCGCTGGCACCGGCCGCTTCCACCGGTGCCAGGGGGATATTGGCTGCCGAATTATAGAGCAGCTGGGCCAGGTCGCCGCGGGTCAGGACCCGGTCTGGCTCAAAGGTATCCCCTGTGATGAAAGTCAGGCACTGCGTATCATAGAGGTAATCGACAGCCGCGCGGTCGGTCAGGCTGCCCAGGTCTGTATAAGGGGCATCGGCCGAAACGGCACTGATGGACAAGATGGCCGCAGCTGCCAGGATGGCAGCGATTTTGTTCCGTACCATGGAAATCCTCCTCTGCTGCGATTACTGAATGACGATGCGAAGGGCACTGCCCAGGGCTTTATTGAGGTTGTTCTGTGTTTCTTTGGAAATGGAGCTGACTGTGAGGACGACTTTTTCATTGAGATAATCCGGTTCCGTCGAAACGGTAGCATTCGTCGCTTCCGTAGCCTTGTAAATCTTTTCGGCCTGGGCCATGAGGTTCTTATAGTCGTCATAGCTGTACGTCGATTTCTGGACATAGACCGATTCGGCCGGGATATCCTTGTCGGCAGCAATGGCATCGGCCAGTTTCTGTTTGTTCTTCGGGTCTTTGACGCCGATGTGGAGCTTGTCGCCCTGCCAGTACATGATGCCGTCAGATGCAAAGGCTTTGACCGAGCCGTAGACGTCTTTGATATCCTTGAATGCCTTGGATTCCAGACCGTCCTGGCTCTGCGTCGTTTCCTTGACGCCGGTCAGGATGCGGTAGAGGACGTTGACGGCTTCACCGCGGGTGACATACTGTTTCGGGTTGAACATGTTGTAGTTGCCGCCCTTCATGTAACCGGCAGCGGCCAGGGCGTCGACGGCCTGACGGGCCCAGCTGGAAATCTTGGCTTCGTCGGCATAGGGAGCGGCCCCTTCGAGGGTGCTCATGCCCTTATAGGTCATGTAGTTGTAGGCGATGACGGCGAATTCTTCGCGGGTGATCTTCTGTTCCGGTTTGAACGTGCCGTTGCTGTAACCGCTCATGATCTGTTTGTCGACCAGCGAGGCAATGGCCCGTTCGGACCAGCGGCCTTTGACGTCGCTGAAGTTGGTCGTCTTGACTTTGGAATCTTCACCGATCATGTTGTTGATGATGGCAGCTGCGCCTTCACGGGTAATGTCTTCGTTCGGACGGAACTGGCCGTTCGTACCGCTGATGTAGTGCTGGTTATAAAAATACTGGATAGCGTCTTTGCCCCAATAATTGCTGATATCCGTAATCCCCGTCGATGCGGCAAAAGCCGACGTGCCGAGGGCGGCTGTCAGGGCCGTAAGGACCATCAATTTTTTGTACTTGTTCATGATTCATTCGCTCCTATCTATGTCAGTGTCGTAAAGGATACATGGATTGCATACCTATGTTTCATATCTTATTTATTTTATCACACCCCGCCCTATTAGGGAAGGCATAGAGCCGTGATTTGCAGGCCTCAATAGGCGTCGAAGATGGCCTGTATTTTTTCCCGGTCCGTCGTGTGGGCCAGGGCCAGCTGCAAGAGGATCTTGGCCTTCTGCGGCGTCAGGGAATCGGCCGTGACCGTCCCGTCATAAGCCGGAACCGGTGTAACCATGCCGCCCAGGGCGCGGGCAGCCCGGACGACGACCAGGCCCTGTTCCATCAAGGGTTGCAAGGCCTGCCAGACCGGTTCGGGCATCTTGCCATGGCCGAGACCCGTGATGACCAGTCCCGCTTTCCCCTGGGCCAGGCGGCGTACGTCGTCAGCGGTGAGGCCGACATAGGCATAGACGATGGCGACGACTGGCAGTTCTTTAGGAGCGGCCAGGTCCGACGACCACGTATGCTTGCGCAGGGGCTGCTGGTACAGGCGGGGCCGGCCGTCCTGCATATAGCCCAGGCAGCCCATCTGGCGGCCCTTGAAGGTATCGGCATGGGTCGTATCGGTCTTTTCGACGAAGCGGGCGCTGTGGACGGTGCTGTTCATGACGATGACGACACCGTATTTCCCCAGGTCCGGCCAGGACGCGGCCTGGACCGCTTCCAGGAGGTTCAGCGGCCCGTCGGCACTGATGGCCGTCGCCGGCCGCATGGAACCCGTAAGGACGACGGGCTTGATGGTGTGGACCGTGAGGTCGAGGAAATACGCCGTTTCCTCCATCGTATCCGTGCCGTGGGTGATGACGATGCCGTCCACGTCTTCCCGGTCGGCTACTTCCTGGACCCGATTGGCCAGGGACAGCCATAAAGCTTCGGTCATATCCGAACTGTCGATGTTGCAGAACTGTTCGCCCTGCACGTCGGCATAATCAGCCAGCTGGGGCACGGCTTCCAGCAGTTCATCTATCGACGTCTGGCCGGCAGCATAACCCGTCAGGTCATCGGCCGACGCGGCCTTGCCGGCAATCGTCCCGCCACAGGCCAGTACATATATCTTCTTTTTTTCCATTCTCATAGCTCCCCTCTGCAATGATGATATGGTTCTACTTTACCACAAATGGGGGGTTAGTGGCTAGTAGGGGCCGTCCTGAAGCCTTTCCAGCCCATCGGGGTGCCGACCAACGGAAGGCGCAAGATGGTTGCTGGAACGGACAGCAGAGGCTAGGCGGCCCGCCTTGTGGTTAGGGGTTAGGGGTTAGGGGCTAGGGACTCGTGGCTCGTGGCCCGGCTCCCCTGCTAGGGGAGCTGTCAGCGCAGCTGACTGAGAGGTTGCTTTTTAACGAGAGGCCTGCGGTCCGCCAGCCACGGCTGTCCGTTCTGGCCCCCCTGCCCCGCCCGCTGGTCGGTACCTGGCGGGCTAGCTGGGGAAACCACACCTATCCTGAAGCGGGCCGCCCTTTGGGACGGCCCCTGCGAAATCGCATACAGGCGATGGAAATGAGCGCAGGCCACAGTCCGCAGA
>SKEE01000754.1_pt1 | contig 32707 bp, 52 predicted proteins | sample 4826661 | NCBI WGS metagenome assembly SKEE01 (sample SAMN11008817, study PRJNA524170) | human gut metagenome | biome: Human fecal sample; material: Feces; isolation source: fecal sample from pouch patient p20 | host: Homo sapiens | place: Israel: Tel-Aviv | collected 2016-11-14
GGTTTCAGGAACTTTGAAAACTTTAAAAAACGGATTTTGATTGCATTGAACATAAAGAAAGAGAGGACGAAGTTCGTCCTCTCTAGGTGTTAGCTTTTCATCTACCCACTACAGTTGACAAAGAGCCATAAAAAAAGCCCAACTCAAACGAGTTGGGCTTTTTGGGAGCGTTTAGTGGAAAAGATTATTTTTCGCTAATAACAAGTTCGCCATCTTCCATATCGGCTTTAAGGTGTTTCACATCAGTGTGGTCAAGGTAGAAGTCAGTGATTTTATCACGGATTTCTTGTTCAATGACACGGCGAAGTGGACGGACACCCATGGCTTCATCGTAACCTTCTTCGATAAGGTGTTCTTTAGCTGCGTCACTAACAACCAAATCAATACCTTTCTTAGCGATAGTCTCGCTGACTTCATCAAGCATCAAGTTGACAATATCTTTCAAATCTTCCTTAGTCAAATGAGAGAATTCGATGATACCATTGAAACGATTAAGAAATTCTGGGCGGAAGTAAGGAGCGATACGGTCCATAATCTCCATATCTTTTTCAGCGTCACCAGTTAATGATTCATGACCAAAACCAGCATTTGATGTCGCAATGATAACCGTATTCTTGAAGTTAATGGTGTTACCTTGACCATCTGTCAAACGACCATCGTCTAAGACTTGAAGAAGAAGGGTGATGACTTGAGGGTCTGCTTTTTCAATTTCATCCAAAAGGACGATAGAGTAAGGATTACGACGAACACGTTCTGTCAAAGTGTTGTTGTTGTCATCGTAACCAACGTAACCAGCGGTTGTACCAATTAATTTAGAAACGGCTGTACGGTCAGAGTACTCAGACATATCCAAACGAATGATGGCATCTTTTGAACCAAACATATCAAAGGCTAGTTGTTTAGCAAGTTCGGTTTTACCAACACCAGTAGGACCGACAAATAAGAAGCTACCAATTGGGCGATTACCTTCGTCAAAACCAGCACGGTTACGACGGATAGCACGAGCAACAGCTTCAACAGCTTCGTCTTGACCGATGACTTTACCTTTCAAACGGCTAGCCAATTCTTTCAAACGTTCAATATCGCTAGCACCCATATTAGATACAGGCACACCAGTCAAACGTTCAACAGATTCAGCCACATCGTTAACCGTAGCAGTTACTTTTTGACCTTCAGTGTGGTTGTCAATTTGTTTTTGAAGGGCTTCAATACGTGTCTTCGTATTAAGTGCTAATTCATAATCTTCATTAGCAACAGCTTGTTCTTGTTTATCTTTTTGTTCTGCAATTTCTTTTTCAAGTGTTTTGACATCTGTGACAGGATGTTGTGCAGCCAAGTGAGCAGCTGTCATATCAATCAAGTCAATAGCTTTATCAGGTAAGCTACGTTGTGGGATGTATTGGATAGAAAAATCAACGGCAGCTTTCAAAACATTGTCAGGAAGGACAACGTTGTGGTGCTTTTCATACAAATCACGAATACCCATCAAGATGTTAAAGCTATCTTCAGCAGAAGGAGCATTTACTTTAACTTCATTGAAACGACGAGCAAGAGCTGCGTTCTTCAAAATAGTGTTACGGTATTCGTCTTGAGTAGTAGCACCTATAACGGTCAATTCACCACGAGAAAGAGCGGGTTTCAAAATATCAGCCAAACCTTTAGAGCCAGAGTCACCGCCAGTAGAACCAGCACCTAAAATTTGATGGATTTCATCAAAGAATAAGATGATGTTTCCAGCGTCTTTGACTTCTTTAACGAGGTTTTGTACGTTTTCTTCAAAAGCACCACGGTATTGTGTACCAGCTTCAAGACCAGAGATATCAATTGAAATGATTTCTTTATTCTTAATAGCAGCAGGGACATCACCATTGACAATAGCTTGTGCTAAACCTTCAACAACGGCTGTCTTACCAACACCAGCATCACCGACTAAAACGGGATTGTTCTTTGTACGACGTGATAAGATTTCAGCTGTTTCTTGAATTTCTTTATTACGACCAATAACAGGGTCCAATTCGTTAGCGCGAGCACGTTCTGTCAAGTTAGTACCAAGTTTTGCAAGGATACCATCTTGTTTAGGAGCGTTAGCAGCAACTTGTTCTCGGTATTCTTCGTTACCAGGAAGTTTACCTGTCTTACGATAAGCAGCAAATTCTTCAGGTGTTACTTCACGTCCATTGATAAGATAACGTTTATTTTCAGAATTATATCCGCCCATGTTTCCCATGAGTTGATTGAAAATATCGTCCATTCCTCCAAAAGGATCTCTTCCATAAAAATCACGACTTGCCATAATCTATTACCTCTCTTCATATAAATGATATTATAGTACGATTTTAAACAAAAAGGTGATATGCGATACAGAATCTCTTTTTCGGACTAGATCAATAGCTTGATAAGGCTTGGTTGATTGTCTTTTTTCAATCACCTTTATAGTATTATCATATAGCATATTCTCTTAAAAGTCAACAAAAAATACTCAAAAAATGTAAAAAAAGTAATACTATAATATGATTCGGAGCTAAAAACCTATATTTTTATAGGAAAGAGACGGTGTTATTAAAAAGAGAAAGTTTCCTAAAATAGCAAAAAAATAGCAAAAAAATAGCAAAAAAGATAAAAAAGTGGGCGTAATGGGTTGACAAGTCATCAAAAAGACGATATACTGATTAAGGTTTTATGATAAAACTGACCTAAGACAGCAGGGGAGCCGTGCTCATAATATTCCTGCCGAGGCACAAAACGTAATGAGAATAACGTATTTGTACTTTCGTGTCTAGGTTTAGGTGCGTTTTTTTGTGCCTATCCCAAAAATAATAACGGAGGTAAAACTAATGAGTGAAGCAATTATCGCTAAAAAAGCTGAGCAAGTTGAAGCTGTTGCTGAAAAAATGAAAGCTGCTGCATCTATCGTTGTTGTAGATTCACGTGGTCTTACAGTTGAGCAAGATACAGTTCTTCGTCGCAAACTTCGCGAAAGCGGTGTTGAGTTCAAAGTTATCAAAAACTCAATTTTGACTCGTGCAGCTGAAAAAGCTGGTCTTGACGATATGAAAGATCTTTTCGTTGGACCATCAGCAGTAGCCTTCTCTAACGAAGATGTTGTTGCTCCCGCTAAAATTATCAATGATTTTGCGAAAGATGCTGAAGCACTTGAAATCAAAGGTGGTGCAATCGAAGGTTCTGTTTCTTCAAAAGAAGAAATCCTTGCTCTTGCTACATTGCCAAACCGCGAAGGACTTCTTTCTATGCTCCTTTCTGTACTTCAAGCGCCAGTTCGCAATGTTGCTCTTGCAGTCAAAGCAGTTGCAGACAGCAAAGAAGACGCAGCTTAATGCAAAAAGTAGCCTAGTGCTATATTAATTTATTAAAAAACATATACTATTTTTTGGAGGAATCTATAATGGCATTGAACATTGAAAACATTATTGCTGAAATTAAAGAAGCTTCAATCCTTGAATTGAACGACCTTGTAAAAGCTATCGAAGAAGAATTTGGTGTAACTGCAGCTGCTCCTGTTGCTGTAGCTGCTGGTGGTGCTGCTGACGCTGGTGCTGCTAAAGACTCATTTGACGTTGAATTGACTTCAGCTGGTGACAAGAAAGTTGCTGTTATCAAAGCTGTACGTGAAGTTACAGGTCTTGGTCTTAAAGAAGCTAAAGCTCTTGTTGATGGTGCACCTGCTAACGTTAAAGAAGGCGTTGCAACTGCAGAAGCTGAAGAAATCAAAGCTAAACTTGAAGAAGCTGGAGCTTCTATCACTCTTAAATAATAGAGTAACTACTCAAGTAGCCTAATAAAACGATAAAACCGCTATTCTTAGGATTGGCGGTTTTTTGTATATTCAACATTTAGAAAGATTGTTTAATGCGTCTATAACCTTTAATTGTATATTTTGCACAATATGTATGTTACTTTTCATTGCTTAAAACAGCAATGTAAGAAAAATATGGTGCGAAATGACTTCTACCCCACCAAGATAATTCTTGGTGGGGTCTTTTTTTTACATGATATAATGGAAAAAGTTATATTGGGATAAGGGAGGAGAAAAATGGCAATAATTGAAGTTAAAGGGTTAGGGAAAAGATATAAGGGTAATGATTTTTACTCTTTGAAAAATGCTAATTTTACTATTGAAGAGGGAGATATTGTAGGTTTAGTCGGTAAAAATGGTTCAGAGAAGAGTACTTTGCTGAAACTATTGGCAAAATCTCAAAATCCTACAGAAGGAACTGTTTTTTTCAATGGTAAAGATATTTTTAAAGAAGATAATATTCTCAGAGATTTTGGAATCATGATAGAGCCTGTCTTTTTTCCACAAATTAGTGTTGAGGAAAATGTAAAGTTATATCTTAAAATTCATAAGAAAGAACAGTATCAAGATAATATCGAAAAAACACTGAAATTAGTTGGACTTTGGGAAGCTAAAAATAGAAAACCTGTGGATTTTTCTTTTGGTATGAAACAAAGGACCGCATTAGCCTTGGCTCTTGTTACAGAACCTCTATTTGTATTGTTAGATGAACCTTTTGTAGGTTTAGGTCCTATTGGCGTCAGAAATTTATTGGACATTTTAAAACAATGGTCAAAAGTTAATAAAACTTCAATGATCATATTTAGTCACCAGTTAGCAGAGCTAGAAGAGTTGTGTACACGTTATCTTTTCATTGAATCAGGGACAATTGACGATAAAATCAGTGCAGAACACAATAGTATCATTATAGAGCTAAATGAGATGATCAGTGAAGAAGATGGTCATTTGATAGAAAATCTTGTGAAAAATTATTACTTAAAATATAGTGAAAATTGTATTGAAATTGATAATTCTGTAAATAATGAAGCCTTAAATGCTATCTTGGAACAACTAGCAGTTGCTAAGCTGATTAAAAATATTTTATCAAAAAAAAGATAGTTTAGAAAGATTATTTACGGAGGAATAGAGATGAATTACTTAACATTACTTTTTTTAAAGCATTGTTGAAGAAGAGAGAATCAAAAATTGCGTTAGCTTTTAGCTTTTTCCCGATGCTACTAATTGTTGTAGGGATTGTTCAATACCAATTTTATGCAATTAAGTGCTCCAATAGGATCACTAAGCTTTTTGGAGTTTTTTAGCACCGTTTTATCCACTCAATACCAAATGACATTGCCACTGGTCGTTTTTATTTATATTGTTAGTACGATTTTTAGAGATGAAATAACAAGCGGCATTATGTATCTTTTCAAGGATGTTAGTCGAAAAGTTATTTTAAATGCAAAACTAGGAGTAATTTTATTGTTTCAATTATTGTATATTGTAATGACTTTCTTTTCATTATTCACTTATTATGTTTATTTGATTCATCAACCCTATACGTCAGGTAGTTTTTTGCCTTCAAAAATGGATGACATACAATATACGGTGGTTAGTATTTTTGGAACTATTTTGGTATTTTTGTTGTGTTTGCTAGTTGCTAGTTTGGCATCAATTCTCTTGACGAATGGTTTCACTATGCTTGTAGGAATTGTTTTTTTATAGCTCCACACCTTACTTCGCTAAAATATCTGTTTCTAAACGGTTATGTTAATGTGTTAGGACATGTATCTTTTGGTAGTTGTGTATTACTCCTCACATTACTGTTTGTCGTTTACTATGTGATTTTGTATCTTGTCTCTTTATATTTGTATAATAGACTTGAGTATTAGCAAGTTGAGGTACTATTTTAGAGGTAAAAGAGTTCTTCAATACTATTTAAAAAATGTAAAAACGTTCCCCACCAAGATCATTCTTGGTGGGATTTTAACTATCACTCGTTGATTTTACTTGCCATAGAATTATAGAAATAAAAAAGCAGGACGACCGCGTGTCGTTCTGCTTTGGTGTTTGGTGCTTTATTTTAAAATGATTTGAGCGATGATTGGGCTGACGATAACATAGGCGATTCCTGTGACACCGATGGCTAGGCCCGCCATGGCCCCTTCGACATAACCGTATTTTAGAGCGGTACCAGTACCAATGGCGTGTCCTGTCCCGCCAAGACTTAGCCCGACTGCTACGGGATCGGTGATGTGCAGGTATTTCAATAAAACAGGCCCAAGAACGCTAGTCAAAATCCCTGTGATAACGACTACAACAAGGGTTACAGTTGTGATACCTGCCATTTTATTAGTGATTCCGACAGCCATCGCAGTAGTGACAGATTTTGGAAAGAGGGAAATAGCGAGTAAATATTTGATACCAAAGGTTTTGGCGATAATAGCAGTAAAAGTGGTATTGACCACGCAGGCAATGGATATTCCTGCTAAAATACTGCGAATGTGGTGTTTCATGAGATGAAAAGAGCGGTAAAGGGGAATGCCCAAGGCAACCGTTGATGGCACGATGAGCATATTGAGGTAACTACCGCCAACATAATAATCATCATAAGAAATGTGGGTTAGCTTTAAAAAGAGAATGATGATAAAGGTAGCTAAAAGAAGTGGTGTGGTTATAGGATGTGGAAAGCGTCTAAAAATCAGCATACCAATCAGATAAGCCAAGATAGAAAGCATGATGCCAAAAATAGGATTTGATAAAACGTCAGTCATTAGAAGCTCCTTTTTCAACGTAATCGCCTTCATAGCGTGTCTTGACAAACTGGACGACTAGACCAATGACAGCCACATTTAGTAAAATAGCCCCTAAAATGATGATGGTAATAGGAAGCAAATAATCTTTGATATCGTTGAATTTTTCCATAATACCAACCGCTGCGGGTAAAAATAAAATTGTCATGTTGCTAAGCAAAAAATTACCAACGGTGTCAATATGTCTTAAACGAATGATTTTAAATTCAAGGGCGAGAAAAAGCAGAACCAAACCGATAATACTACCGGGGACAGGCAAATGAAAAAGCGTTGAAATGGCTTCTCCGATGAGTGAGAAAATCAAGATAATCATAAATTGAACGTATAGTTTCATCAGTAAAATCCTCCAGTATAAGTCTACTACTCTAAAGAAGAATTGCAAGACTTGGAAAACGCTTTTATATAAGTTTTCAGAAAAGATAATAAAAAGAAAAAAGCGTTGATAACGCAACGCTTTAAACGGTATCTACAAGAATGGAGCCGGTGGGAGTCGAACCCACGTCCAAACACCTGCCAATATATTCGTCTACAACCATAGGTTATGTCTTTCATTTAACTTAAGCGCGATACATAACTCAAACCTCACTCAAGCGAGTCTAAAAAATCTCTTTTTGACTAGTTAGACAATAGCCAAACGTAGCTTGATAACAATGAAACCTCTAGCAAAACTCAAGCAATCTTGTAGAGATCACGCGAGCTGGTTTTTAGGCAGCTACAGCGTAAGAATTTGTATTTTTTGCAGTTATATTTAACTGGCATTTTTACATCTGCCGATGAGTCGCAGAATATACCTCATAATGCCTGTCGAATCCGTAACGACCCCAGACAAAATGCTGATTTCATAACCAACATTACTAGTATAACAGATATGTTTAAAAATAGCAAAAAAACAGGAGTTATGATATGATAACAACATGATGAAAAAGATAAACCTTTACGCGTTTTTCCAGCGTTTGATTCAGTTATTAGGTATTTTAGCGATTATTGGAACAGTATTTTTAGTGATATGGTTCTACCGACTCGGCATTTTGAATGATAGCAATGTCTTAAAAGATTTTATCCATGCTCGTCCCTTGATTGGTCCTCTCATTTTTATCCTGGTGCAAATTTTCCAAGTGGTTTTCCCTGTGATTCCAGGTGGGGTGACGACGGTTGCGGGGTTCTTGATTTTTGACCCGCTAGCCGCCTTTATCTACAATTACATTGGGATTGTGATTGGAAGCGTGATTCTCTTTTTATTGGTTCGTGTTTTTGGGCAGCGCTTTATTCTCTTGTTTGTAAATGAAAAGACCTACGATAAATACACGGCTAGGTTGGAAACGCATGGCTATGAACTCTTTTTCATTTTATCAATGCTAGCGCCTATTTCGCCTGCTGATGTCATCGTGATGGTGACAGGTTTGTCACACATTTCTGTGAAACGATTTACTTGGATTATCTTACTCACCAAGCCTGTGTCAATTCTATCATATAGTTATTTGTGGATTTTCGGCGGTGATTTTATTAGACAATTTTTGAGTTAACAAAAGAATAGCCGTCCCTTCAAGGGACGGCTATTCTTTTGTTACTGAATATCAACTTTATTTTCCAACAAATAGTATGTTATGAAGTAGAAAATGAGAATATCAATGATTTCTCCGATAGTGGCATAACCAAAATAGGATATATCAACAATGTTTTTCAATAAATGGGAATCGATTATACTTGACAAGACTGTGCCGATAATGGCAATGGCAAAGTAAGCAACAAAGCTCATGAGAATACGGCGATTCGTAAAGAGTTGTCCAATAGTGATAGCGAGATAGAACATGAGAATCTCTGAAATAGTAGCTGCTATTAGGTAAACAAGCAGGGTTTCCCATTTGCTTATGGTCAGCAAAGATGCGATGTGAGGCAGAGCGATAAGAAATTGCCCAACGCCTGACATAGGCAAAATCAAGAGTCCTACGCCAATGATGAGGACAAGGGTATTGCACAAGGTCCAGATAAAAGCGGCTAGTAAGCGTGATAGAATTATTTGATGAGTGGTGACTGGCAAGGTGAGGGTCAAATAACCTTCCTTACCAAAAATACTTTGGTAGAAACGGCGAACGATAATAATCACCGTAGCCACCCAAGACCCTGCTACCAAGATGCCAAAAATCATTGCTAAAATCAGCGGAATGAGCTGCATCACATGATTTGGTGAGCTGCTTGTCGTTTGGGCAAAAGATTCAAAGGATCTAAGGCTAAGCCCTAAGGCAAAAGAACTGATTAAAATGCCTGTATTTAGGGCGATGTACCAGCGTCCAATTGATTTTAAGTCGTATTTTAATAATGTAGTGAACATAAATCCCCCTTAATGACGGTAAGTGTCGCGAAAGAGTGCGTCAATTGATTTGCCATGCTCAGCTCGTAAATCATCAGTAGAACCTTGCAAAATCACTTTTCCTTTATCAAGAAAAACAACCTCGTCTAAGACGGGCTCTACCTCTGAAATGAGATGGGTTGAGATAATCACAGAAGCGTCTTCGCAGTAGTTATTGATAATGGTGCGTAAAATCGTTTCTCTGGTTGATGGATCCACACCACCAATTGGTTCATCAAGTAAGTAAAGTTTGGCTTTACGGCTCATTACCAAGATAAGTTGCACTTTTTCCTTATTTCCCTTAGATAGATTTTTAAGGTATTCCTTAGGATCCAGCTGCAAATCTGCCAAGAGTTTTTTCGCCTTTTGTCGTGAGAAGTCTTCGTAAAAATCGTCAAAGAAGGTGATGGCTTCTTCAATTCTGATGTTATCTCTCAAGTAAGAAGTATCAGGCAGGTAGGAAATGATTTTTTTAGTGTCTTTGGACGGACGGTAACCGTCAATGACAATCTCCCCAGAATTAGGGTGCAACAAACCGTTGATCAGTTTCATCAAGGTGGTCTTACCGCTTCCGTTTGGTCCTAGTAAACCGATGATTTTACCAGAAGAAAACCGGATTGTGATGTCATCAATAGCCGGCTGCTTTTTGTATTGTTTGCTAACATGCTGTAATTGAAGTAATGGTGTTGTCATCAGTGATTCTCCTTAACATAAGATTCTAGGACAGCAATGATGTCGCTTGTATCAAAGCCGATGTGATGCATATTTTGTACAAAAGACTGGAGTTCCTCGGTTGCTAATTCGTGGCGTTTTTGTTTGATGAGTTTTTCATCTTCTGTCACAAAACGCCCTGAGGTTCTTTTGGAAAAAACCATGCCCTCTTGCTCTAATTCTGAAAAGGCACGTTGCATCGTGTTAGGATTGACCCCAGCTTCTTCGGCTAATTCACGAACGGTGGGGAGTTGGTCGCCACTTTTAATTTCTTGACTGATGATTTTCATTTTAATGTGTTTCGCAATTTGAATATAAATAGGTGATTTTTCATCAAAATTCCAGGACATACGATGCCCCTTTCTATTTTATGTCAGTAATATTTTGTACTAAAAAAATGGTACAAAAATAAGCCTAAAAAGTCAAGAAAACATAACTTAAGTTAGGTATTTTATCCTGCTCGCTGAATAGTGTATAATAGACATATTAAGGACACAAGGGAGTTTTTGGCATGTTTGCACAGATAGATACAAAGACAGTCTATACTTTTATGGACAGTTTGATTGATTTGAAAACCTATATTCAAAAAGCGAAAGATTTGGGCTATCAAACGATCGGCATCATGGATAGGGATAATTTGTACGCGGCTTTTCATTTTATTCAAGAAGCTAAAAAGGAAGGGTTGCAGCCTGTTTTGGGATTGGAGTGTGCTTTTTCGATAAAAGAGTGGCAGACAGTGACGGTGCAATTGATTGCCTTAAACACCTTGGGTTATCAGAACCTCATGAAACTGTCCAGCAAACAGCTTTCTTCAGGACTTGAGTTAGAGGATCTGCCTTCTTATTTGCCTGGGATTGCTGTGATTATTCCTTATGTGGAAGGGATAGAAGAGATAGCGTTTCCTTTTGACTATTATATCGGTGTTCATTTGCAGTCTCCTCAAAAAGAGTACCCTAAGCCTTTAGTACCCTTGCAAACGGTTCGTTATTTTGAAGCCAGCGAAAGGCAGACGCTTCATGTTTTGCATGCTATTCGGGACAATCTTTCCTTAAAAGAAGCCGCTCCAGCTCCTGAAAGGCAAGCCTTTTATTCCTGCCAGCAAGTCACACAAACCTTTCAAGAACGTTTCCCCCAAGCCCTTGAGACCTTAGAAAAACTCGTTTCTACTATTGATTATACTTTTGATACCAATTTAAAATTACCACGGTTTAACCGTCACAAACCCGCTCAGGAAGAATTGGTCGAGCGTACGGTAGAAGGCTTGAAATCCAAGCAATTGTGGTTACCCGCATATCAAGAACGCTTGGAAAAGGAATTAGCTGTTATTCATCAGATGGGATTTGATGATTATTTCTTGATTGTTTGGGATTTGTTGCGTTTTGGTCGTAGTCGTGGTTATTATATGGGAATGGGGCGTGGTTCTGCGGCAGGGAGCTTGGTTGCTTTTGCCCTTGACATCACAGGAATAGATCCTGTTAAAAATAACCTACTATTCGAACGGTTTTTAAATGCGGAACGTTACAGTATGCCAGATATTGATATTGATTTGCCTGACGTTTACCGTAGCGAGTTTCTTCATTATGTGCGTGACCGTTACGGTAGTCAACATTCTGCCCAAATTGTGACTTTCTCGACCTTTGGAGCCAAGCAAGCCATTCGCGATGTCTTTAAACGCTTCGGTATGCCTGAATACGAACTGAGCCGCCTCACCAAAAAAATCAGTTTTCGAGATACGTTGACCTCGGTTTATGAGAAAAATATTGGCTTTCGCCAGTTAATTCACGAAAAACCAGAGTATCAGAAGGCTTTTGCTATTGCTAAACGCATTGAAGGGAACCCACGTCAGACTTCTATCCATGCGGCTGGTGTAGTGATGAGTGACGATGATTTGACCAATCATATTCCACTAAAAGCTGGGGAAGACTTGATGGTTACTCAGTATGATGCCTCTGCTGTTGAAGCCAATGGGCTTTTGAAAATGGATTTCCTTGGCCTTCGCAATCTGACCTTTGTGCAACGTATGCAAGAAAAAGTGGCTAAGGATTATCATGTCGCTATTGATATTAAGGCCATTGATTTGGAGGACAAGGAAACTCTGGCTTTGTTTGCGGCAGGTCGAACAAAAGGCATTTTCCAATTTGAACAAGCTGGAGCTATCAATCTGCTTAAACGCATCCAGCCACAACAATTTGAAGACATCGTTGCCACAACCAGTTTGAACCGTCCTGGTGCCAGCGATTATACGGAGAATTTCATCAAACGTCGATTTGGAAAAGAAGCAGTAGATGTCATTGATCCTATATTAGCGCCTATTTTACAGCCAACATACGGTATTATGTTGTATCAAGAACAGGTGATGCAGATTGCCCAAGTGTATGCTGGTTTTACGCTTGGTAAAGCGGATTTGTTGCGACGTGCCATGTCAAAAAAAGATCTTACAGCCATGCAACAAATGGAAGCAGACTTCTTAGCAGGCGCTGAACGCCTAGGTCATCCGATTGAAACCGCTAAGAAATTGTTTAGCCGCATGGCCAAATTTGCAGGTTATGGCTTTAACCGCAGTCATGCCTTTGCCTATTCAGCCTTAGCATTTCAACTGGCTTACTTTAAAGCACATTATCCTGATGTTTTCTACGATGTCATGCTAAATAACGCCAGCGTAGATTATGTCAAAGATGCCTTAGAAGCCCATTTCACCTTGCAGCCGATTAACATCAACACCGTACCTTATCAAAATAAGATTTCTGGCCGTCAGATTTTCTTGGGATTAAAAGATTTAAAAGGGGTTCCGCGTGATTTGTGCTACTGGATTATTGAGAATCGTCCTTTTAAAACGATAGAAGATTTCCTGATTCGCCTACCTGAAAATTACCGCAAGAAGGACTTGTTGCTTCCTTTGGTGGAGGTTGGAGCCTTTGATGTCTTTGATAAAAATCGCCATAAAATTAGTGCTAACTTGGATTCGCTTTTCCTTTTTGTGACGGAGTTGGGGAGTTTATTTGCCGATAGTGCTTATAGTTGGACAGAAGTAGATGATTATTCAGATGCTGAAAAATACCGCCTGGAACAAGCAATATTAGGCGTAGGCATTAGCCCGCATCCACTTTTGAAAATTGCCAAGCAGTCCACCGTGCCATTTACCCCTTTAGAGGATTTGCGGGAAAATAGCGAAGCGACCATCTTGGTTGAATTAAAACAGATGCGCGTGATTAGGACTAAGACTAAGGGAGAACAAATGGCTTTTCTAACGGTCACAGACATGCATCGTTTATTTGATGTGACGGCTTTTCCTGAAAGATATGCCCAATTTAAAACAGATTTGCAAGAAGGCCGATTCTACTATCTTACAGGCAAGGTGCAAAAACGCAACGACCGTTTGCAAATGATTTTGAATCGCGTACAAGAAGCTAGTTCAGAACGCCTCTGGCTTTTGTTGCCAAATCACCTATATGACCAAGAAGTCTCAGACATTTTGTCGCAATACCCAGGCAATATTCCAGTGATGCTGCACTACCAAGATAGCAAGCAAACGCTAAAAAGCCAAAGACATCTTGTCCAAAAAAGCCCACAACTTCTAAAAGCCCTCTCTCTTTACGCAGTGAAAACGATTTATCAATAAAAATTGGGTAAAAAAACAATAAAGTGAGACTTTTTACAAGATTATGTGCTATAATAATAACCGTTAGATTAATAAAAGGAGTATACGCAAAATGAAACGTATTGCTGTTTTAACTAGTGGCGGCGACGCCCCTGGTATGAATGCTGCCGTTCGTGCAGTTGTTCGTAAAGCAATTAAAGAAGGCATGGAAGTCTTCGGAATCAACCGCGGCTATGCTGGTATGGTTGAGGGAGACATCTTCCCACTTGATGATCAAAGTGTATCAAACATTTTGACAAACGGTGGTACTTTCCTTCAATCTGCTCGTTACCCTGAATTTGCCACTCTTGAAGGTCAATTGGCAGGAATTGAGCAACTTAAGAAAAAAGGTATCGAAGGTGTTGTTGTTATCGGTGGTGACGGATCTTACCACGGAGCTATGCGTTTGACAGAACATGGATTCCCAGCTATTGGTATTCCAGGTACAATCGATAACGATATTGCTGGTACAGACTACACTATCGGTTTTGATACAGCTGTCAATACAGCAACAGATGCCCTTGATAAAATTCGTGACACTTCTTACAGTCACCGTCGTACTTTCGTTGTTGAAGTAATGGGACGTAACGCTGGGGATATCGCTCTTTGGTCTGGTATCGCTGCAGGTGCTGATCAAATCATCATTCCTGAAGAACCATACGACATTAACGATGTTGTTGCAAAAGTAAAAGATGGTTACGAAAACAAAGGTAAAGAACGTCACTTGATCGTTCTTGCTGAAGGTGTGATGCATGCTGATAAATTCGCACAATTAATGAAGGAAGCTGGTGACACTAGCGACCTTCGTTCAACTAACCTTGGACACATCCTTCGTGGTGGTGCACCATCTCCACGTGACCGTGTTCTTGCTTCTTGGATGGGTGCTCATGCCGTTGACCTTCTTCTTGAAGGACGTGGTGGTCTTGCTGTTGGTATCCACAATGAAGAACTTGTTGAAAGCCCAATTCTTGGTACAAAAGAAGAAGGTGCCTTGTTCTCATTGGCAGAAGATGGTAGTATCATTGTTAATATGCCACACAAAGCACGTCTTGATTTCGCAGAATTGAATCGAGATATCGCTCATATTTAAGACTATTTACTTAATGTAAAGTTATTATTGTTACTAACGTCGTATATCGACGAAATATAAAGGGAGTTTTAGATTATTATGAATAAACGCGTGAAAATCGTTGCTACACTTGGTCCTGCGGTAGAACTCCGCGGTGGTAAAAAATTTGGTGAAGATGGTTATTGGGGTGAAAGCCTTGATGTTGAAGCATCAGCACAAAAAATTGCAGAATTGATCAAAGAAGGTGCAAACGTATTCCGTTTCAACTTCTCACATGGTGACCACGCAGAACAAGGTGAACGCATGAAAACTGTTCGCCGTGCCGAAGAAATTGCAGGTCAAAAAGTTGGTTTCCTTCTTGATACTAAAGGTCCAGAAATCCGTACTGAACTTTTTGAAGGCGATGCTAAAGAATATTCATATAAAACTGGTGAAAAAATCCGCGTTGCAACTAAACAAGGTATCAAATCAACTCGTGAAGTCATTGCTTTGAACGTAGCTGGTGCTCTTGATATCTTTGATGACGTTGAAGTTGGTAAACAAGTCCTTGTTGACGATGGTAAACTTGGTCTTCGTGTTATCGCTAAAGACGAAGCAACTCGCGAATTTGAAGTTGAAGTTGAAAACGACGGTATCATCGCTAAACAAAAAGGTGTAAACATTCCTTACACTAAAATCCCATTCCCAGCTCTTGCTGAACGTGACAACGCTGATATTCGATTTGGTCTTGAACAAGGTCTTAACTTTATCGCTATCTCATTCGTACGTACTGCAAAAGATGTTAACGAAGTTCGCGCTATCTGTGAAGAAACTGGTAACGGACATGTGAAATTGTTGGCTAAAATCGAAAACCAACAAGGTATCGACAACATCGATGAAATCATCGAAGCTGCTGATGGTATTATGATCGCTCGTGGTGACATGGGTATCGAAGTTCCATTTGAAATGGTTCCAGTATATCAAAAAATGATCATCACTAAAGTTAACGCTGCAGGTAAAATCGTTGTTACAGCAACAAATATGCTTGAATCAATGACTGAAAAACCTCGTGCAACTCGTTCAGAAGTATCTGACGTATTTAATGCTGTTATCGATGGTACTGATGCTACAATGCTTTCAGGTGAATCAGCAAACGGTAAATACCCTGTTGAATCTGTTCGTGCAATGGCAACTATCGATAAAAACGCTCAAACACTTCTTAATGAATACGGACGTCTTGATTCATCAGCATTTGATCGTACATCTAAGACAGAAGTTGTTGCATCTGCTGTTAAAGACGCAACTCGTTCAATGGACATCAAATTGGTTGTTGCTCTTACTGAATCAGGTAACACAGCTCGTTTGATTTCAAAATACCGTCCAGATGCAGATATCTTGGCTGTTACATTTGATGAAATCACTCAAAAATCACTTATGCTTAACTGGGGTGTATTCCCAATCGTAACTGAAAAACCAGCTTCAACAGACGACATGTTTGAAGTGGCTGAAAAAGTTGCTCTTGAATCAGGATTGGTTCAATCAGGTGACAATATCGTTATCGTCGCTGGTGTTCCAGTTGGTTCAGGTGGTACAAACACCATGCGTATCCGCACTGTAAAATAATTAAAAAATAAAAAAGCCTATCATATCAAGCTTTCTAGCCTGTGTGATAGGGCTTTTTTTATGTCAAAATGGTAGCGAGGGGCACAGAAGGGGCAAACTAAAGTGGTAATTCATTAATCATGTCGACAACTTTGTCTTTCATTTTGTTTGTGACATGCGTATAAATTTTCATTGTGGTGTCACTGTCCTCGTGTCCAACACGGTCCATGATAGCTTTTAAAGGAACACCTTTTTCAGCCAAATAACTAACAAGTGTGTGCCTAAAGATATGTGAGCTGATAGGTTTATTAATTGGATGTTCTAGTCGCTGATTAGCGGCCTTGATAGATTCATTAAATGAATTACGTTGGATAGGTACTCCACGATTAGTTACAAATATGTAGCTACGGTCCATAGTAATCCAATTAGGATTTAAACTTTTGTTTAAATCTCGAATCTTAATAGCTTCATCTAATATTTCTGATTCTCGTTTTGATAACTTATTGCTACGATAGCCAGCAGGTGTTTTGGGTGGTTCTTTTTTTGCTTTCTTGTATCCTTGGACACTGTCTAAAGTGCCAAAAATATCTACAAAATTATCGTCTTTACGGTAATTAATATCTTCTAAAGCAACGACTTCACCAATACGTGCACCATCTAAAAATAGAAATTCGGCAATCAGTGAATTCAAGTAAGTCCGTTTCGTGCGTCGTAATTCATTAATTAATGGAATTAACTCTGTTTCAATTTCCAGATATTTGTTCTTGATTTTTTCGTAATCTTCAAGGGTTAGAACTTTTTTAGGAAGTTTTGCTTGTCTAGCAGGGTTCATCTTGAGATGCCCAATAGTTACAGCGTAATCAAAAGATAGGTTTAATATTGATTTAACGCGCTCTAATTTTGGGCGTGAAATATCAAGTTTGTTTATATAGTCTTGAACATAAAGAGTATCAATCTTCGTAATTTTTGTTTTTAAACCAAAAGTTTCACGTACTAGTCTAACATTACTTGTGAGAGCACTAATAGAAGTACGCCTGATTTCTTTTTTGTGAAATTCCCACCATGAATCTAAAACGTCAGTGAAGTAAGCATCAGAAGTTTTTAAGTTTCTTAAAGCTGTTTTGATTTTTTCTTCAAGAATTTTTTGAGCTTCCTTTTTCGCTCGGTTAGAAGCACTTTCAAGTGTTACAGATACTTTGCGCCATTTTTCGGTATATGGGTCTTTGTAACGCTCGAAATACTTATATTTGCCGTTGGATAATTCTTCAATCCACATTTGTTTTTACCTCACTTTTTTGATAAAATGGGTATAGTAAAGAGTCCTACAGTATGCAGGTTTTTACTATACTACCAATTATTCCTTACACTCTAAGTTTGGCGACGGAGAGTGTAAGGTTTTTTAATTTATTGTCAAAGAAGGCGAGGGCGACTCTGTAGGCGCCTGATAGGTCGTCGTATATGGTCATAGGCAGTTCCCTTTGTCTTAAATCTTAATTCAGCAGCTGAATAAGTCGCTTTTGCGATAATGATAGGCTTTTCTTTTTTTATCTTTTTTTCAAATCCAAGATACTCTCTGTCACAAGTTCTTAGCCCATCAATATGTAGGGAAAGATTATCTTTAATTTTATTTCCGAGTGGGTCTAAAACAAAATCTATCCCTTCACGTCTTGCCATTTTTGCTGCGGGAACAAAGTCGCTGTCACCAGCGATTAAAACAATTTGTTCGACCTGTTGTTTTAATGCTAAGGTTAAGATGTCTAAACCGATTTTCATATCAACGCCTTTTTGTTGCACATTAAAGCGAAAATCTTCTTTAACAATTTGGTCGACAGTCTTTGAACCGTTTATGAGTTTCTTTGACACCGCTGGCTTAAGATTAAAATGTGCAACTTTATCGTTCAATTCTCCAAGGCGAAGCGCCACCTTACGCTTATGGCTGAGAATGCTAAAAAATTCGTCTGTCCATTGTTTCATAGTGCTAACAGAAAAATCAATCAGTTCATTATCATAAGGGTGATTAACCTTCTTTTCAAGCGGGGGACAATCGTAATAAAAAATACGATATAACTCATGCCTAGTCTTGTCTTTACTTGTCTGTTTATCATATAAATGGCGTTGGCAATATTGATATAATTCTTCAGCTGCCTGTTTAGGAGTGAGATTCCCTTTTACTTTGGTCATCCGTTTCCTGTAAAAACCACCATCTACTAAAATAGCTATTTTCATTTTCTGCTCCTCAAAACACAAAAAACTCCTGATTTCGTCACTCCCCTTATGGTGGGGGAATTACTCTCAGGAGTGGATTTACTGTTTGATTAAATTTATTCTATAAAATTTATCCAATCTTGTCAACTCTTTTGAGTAAAAAAACTTTATTTTTTCTTAAGTTTCAATATGTGTCAAGTGTTTTATACTATTTTTTTATTTTCTAAGTAAATTCTCCTCAACTTGTTCAAGTAGTTCTTGAACAAGTTCCCTAAAATGGTTAGTCATAAATCAATATCCCTTCTAACTGTTTAGCTTAAAAAGAACATTTGTACGTTGTTAGCTTCAGCTTGTGTGAGTTTAGTTTTTATTGTTTTATTGATTATTAGCCCAAGCAAAGCCCTGAGGGTTAGATGTTAGAGAGGTAGAACGTAAGATAAAACCAACATCTTCCGTATCGCTTGCTAAAGTGTAACCAATAATGGCGTCTACAGTCGCACCTGCATTAACGTTGGTGTTTCCCATATTCACTAAATCTTGATTATCAACATTAGCCATTTGGGTATTAGCACCATTTAGACTTTCTGTAGTCGTTCCGTCAGTTTGTTGTACATCCCAGTCAACCACAAATCCCATATATGGACTAGTAGGTGTATCTCCATTATTTGTAAAGCTCATTTCAATTGTAATAATTGGGCTACCGTCTAAACTGCCTGTGGTTTTAGTGATATTTTTAATAACATAACTATTACCACTAGGGACATCAATAGTATAAGGATATGATACATAAGCGCTACTTGGATAAGTAGTTGTTTGCTCTGTTGACTCTACGCTGCTACCTGATGTTGTTTGTTCTGTCGTTGTTGATGAACTAGAACTGCTACTAGATGAATCGCTACTTGAATTAGAAGAACAAGCACCAAGTACAGCAACTGACAAAAGGGTAATCCCGAATAAACTAATTTTTTTCATTGTTTTTCTCCATTCTCAGCTTTTAACGTGGTTCAGGTTTGCACGTTATTTTAACCAATTAATTTTAAAAATTCCTCTAAAATAGAACGAATAATTTCTCGATTTGCTTGAATTTCAAATAATTCTCGTCGTCTACACTCTAAGTTTGGCGACGGAGAGTGTAGGGATTTTTTATTGACATAGCAACAGTTAATATTGTATAATTAGCTTAACGGAAGAACAGTGGTCTAGGTCCGAATAGCCTGGGTGATAAGAGTGAAATGTCTTATCAACTTGCAGTTGAAATTACTGCTACCCTGTTCGTTTTTTTTATTCTTTCCAGTCTGTGCAAATTTGATAACTATAGTCAACATACTTTTGATTGCTGTCTCTCGGAAATCGAGGGATAAGCATTCTAGAGTATGTTTTTTTATTTTTTTCTACGCCACGCCATAAAGCTCCTGCGACTGTATCAGCAATTTGGACACCAATAGTAAATTCGGAGTCAACAAAATTGATAGAAGGAGAAAAGTGACGTGAGTCAAAGCCTATAAAATCGATTGACTTACTTTCTAAAGCTGATTTATAGGCAACATAAACTTTTTTGTTGTTAGCTGCATCAACTCTATCAATGAAAACTGTTACCGATTCATTGATATTTTCAAATTTTAAAAAACTATTAACAGCAGATAGAATATGTAGAAAACAAATTTTATAAATTTGATCTTTATTTTCTAAAATCCCTCTTTCTTGTAAAGATGGTTTATGTACCTGAGCCCCAAAACAATAACAATTTGATTCAACTATAGTTTTATGAATTTCATTTAAAAAATCATTTCTATTTTTAGATTCTTTGAGTGATTTTGCTTTGATAGTAGATTTTAATTCTAAATATGGATCTTTTAAGTAATCTGATTTTATATTTTGAATTTTATATTCAATATCACTTAAATCTTCAGCTTTTATCAAAACAGCTCCCATAACAAAAAATTCTGAGTTACCCTCTTTGTTTTTCTCACCACGATGTAAGTCTTTTGTTCCTGATTCATCAATGTATAGAAGATACATTAGAACGGTAGATCCTCGTCTTTAATATCTAGTGATGATGATGCTAAGCCGTATGTTTTAAAAAGTGTTTCGGAGCCACAAAGAGGGCAAAATGCAGCTTCGTCAGGCAATTGGATATCATTTTCATAATTTGAACAACGGATGTTAGTACAAACATTTTTTAATGGTGCACCACATTTAATACAATAATTATTTTTATCATTATTATCGTATTTGCATCTTAAACATCTTTTCATGTGTTTTCTCCTTCTACTGACTTATTTAATAACGAAAAAATATAAGATTTTATTGCTTTTTATTCTCCTCAATCCATTTTTCGATTTTTTCAATTTGTTCATCAGTTAATGGATTGTTATCGATATGTTCAAGTAGTTCTTGGATAAGCTCTTTTAAATCCCTTTTTATAACTTTACCCTTTATTTACTTTTAAAGGTTCTACCACAACTATTACAATGCCAGTTGTTTTTTCCGTTCTTACCGACAAGTCCAAGTAGGACGAGTGGCCAAGCAATTAAAAATCCAATACAACCAACACAACCATTGAAATTTTTTCTGTCCTGATTCATAAATTGAATATTAGTGCTTCTGCAATATGGACAGCGTTTAGCAAACAATCCCATCTTTTTTTCTCCATTCTCCAGCTTTTATTGTGGTTCAGTGATTGCACATAGCTTTTTTAAACAATATCCATTAAATTATAGTATTCATCAATAACCATGCATTCATCAGCTACAGTATTCAATTGGTGCCTTTGCATGAAATTGACGTAGTTGAATTCATAATCTGATTCTCTCAACTCTTCTTCTAATAAGAGTCTTATCATGTGACGATTAGCTTGCAATTCAAATTGTTCATGACGTCTTTGATATTGGTTAGAATCGTGTTCAAGATGTCCAAGCTCATGATAAACAACTTTTTTCATAGCTTCTTCCGAAAGTGATTTATTGATAAATATGATTTTTATCTCACTAATGTAAATGCCTGGACGTGGCCATAGCTCATTGTCAAAATAAGCTAGTGTGACTCCGTATGAGTCAACCAGTTCTTCAATAGTCATATTGTGCAAATCCCTTTATAATGCTTAAAAAGCCGGCTGAAATATTCAACCGACTTTCTTGTAAATGTTGGATTCCCTTCTTCACGCACGCATGAAGTATAGGGCGCTGAACTGAATCAGTCTTACACGTACAAATATCATAACATAAAATACTACCAGATTGCAATGATTTTTTGAAAAATAATAAACATTTTTATTAAAGTTGGATTTTTCTTGTAATCTTGCTCGTGTCGTTTGCATCTCTCAATAAACTTGTTGAGATCTTCCTTCTGGTAACCAAATACCTTTGGTGAGCAGTATGATTTGGCTAATGCAAACAAGGATAATAGGTCATTGACCTTTTTGTAGTTTTTATATTTCAATAAGTCGGTTTGTGCTGCCAGCGTTGTTACGGCGGCGGTTGTATTTTTAAGTTTGTTGTCATCCTTAAAGATATTTAGGATAAATACACTATTATGAGCACAAGCGTTTCTGATATATCTTGCATTGTTACCTAGTTCATAGGCTTTTTTTAATGATTTTGGTTTGTATTTTTCATAGTATATTTCTAGGAATTTCATCAGGCATCCATAATCCATGTGCTCTAATAATGCCCAATAGGGGACATTATCTCTTCGTTTGAGGTACATGTCGTTTTGATAGCGTGAAACACTAAATTTTCGCCAAGTGATGTCGTAATATTTGCCATGTTCTAGGTCTTTAAATTCTTTGACAATGCTATAACCATCTTCGTGGGGATTATTATCTATTTGTCGGCAGAGTTCTGTCTTGATGAAGTGCTCAGTGTTAATAGAAATATTTAGAAGTAAATTTCTTACCTGAAAATCAATGGATGCTAAGTCTTTTAGGTATTCGAAATCTAAATTTTGGTATTTGTCGTCTTTCTTCTTAAAGTTTTTTCGGAAGGCAGAGACTTTATAGTAATAGTTATTTTTATCAATGAAGTTGATAGCTTTCCCCTTAGAGCACTTTTCAAAAGTGACTCCTTTGTTTTCTAGGTGAGTGATTAGTTCAGGGTGTGATAATTTTCTCTGTCTGCTCATTTTCTCCCTTTCAAATAAATCTCGATGATGTTTGTGATAGCATCAACATCTTCGTCAGTAAGTGGTTTACCGTCAAATGTTTTGGCGTTTCTTGCCATTTTACGTAAATCTTCAGTAGTATATTCTGATGCAGTATCATCAGAAGCAATTCTTGGATTGTCAGTGCGTCCCAATAGATAATCTGTAGACACATTGAAATAGTCGGCGATTGCTGCAACTCTTTCTGCGTTAGGCTTCTTGGTTTTCATGTTGTAGATTGTATTTCTACTAAAACCAAGTTGTTCTTCTAATCTATTGATTGAAATCCCTTTTTTATCAGCAAGTTCTTTAATTTTTTCGAATGTTGGAAACATTGATATAACAACCTTTCTAAGCATTACAAAAAAATATTGTAATTTTTTGATTAAAAATCATTGACTTTATTTAATCAATAGGTTACAATATAAAATGTAAAGCGAATGAATAAGCGAAACAAAAAACGAAGATAAAACTAAAAAAATAAGTTTGGCGACTTTGATTATCAGTATTTATCAAGTGTTTTGTTAATGATTTTCTTATACTTTGATTTTAATCTATTGATTTAAAAAAGTCAATAAAAAGCATAAAAAATTCGCAAAAAAATTCGCTTTATCATTTTAAAGAAAGGAAATATACAAAATGAGTCAGCAACATAAAAAATGGATTGCTTTAGTCGAACAACGATTGAAAGAAAAAAACTGGTCGAAAGCAGATTTAACACAAGCGGTTGGTTTACGAAGTCAAGGTACCATTACCGATTTGCTCAAAACTGGTAAAGGTAGTGTTGATTTAAAACTACGTGTTTCTAAAATTCTTGGTATTCGTGAACCGTGGGAAGAATTTGAAGAAAAATAAAAGGAGCAAACATGAAAAAACTAAAAAAACTCAAAGAGTTCTTTGAGTGGAATTTAGACGGATACGATGTTGCGCTCGCAATTATCGGAAGTCTTATAGGGGTGTTTTTAGGAACGTTGATTTTTTGGATTTTATTTAAAAATTAAAGAATTGATAGCTAGTGTGATAGCAGTAGTCACGAAAGCGACGGCTAGTGGAAACCAAAATGAAGTCAACCAAAGATATCTGTTATGTTCTTTGGAAGCTTGATAAAAATAAATACCCTCGTCAGTAACGGCGATGTCGTGAACAATGTCTTGAACCACTAATTTGTGGTAAATCAATTCGCCGAGCGGTTCACCTTGTTCATCTATCAGTTTTTCATACTGTTCGGGCTTAATGCGAGGAGATTCTTGGGATTTTCGAATATCAAGCAATGATTTTAATAATTTTCTAGCTTTTCGTGAAATGATAATCATACAGTACCTCATTGGTTTTTATTTAAATTATACCAAATGCAGAAAGGATAACATATGAAACTAAAACGATATCCGTATAGCGGAAATAAAAAGCAACCTCATGAAGAGATTGCTGTCAAAGTAAATGAATTAAAAGCTGATGTAGCTTCGGTTACTTCAAGAACGAACCAAATTTTTAGTCGAATTGTAGGTGATACTAAAATTTCCGTAAACAACAATAGTATAGAACTAGAAGCACCTAAAATTACAGTTAAAGGGTAATTGTATTTTGCTGATAAGTTACTAAGCAAAGATGATAAAGACAATTAATTAAATATTTCCAGCTAGGTTGCTACAGTTCTAGCAGACGTCTCCTTAAAAATTATAGATAATTGACGTGTTGAAATGAAGCTCCATTAGGTCTGCTAGGGCTATACCAGCCTAGCTGGAAAACAAAAAAAGAAAGGATATTAGTATGAAAACAGGACAACTTATTTTAGAAGCAATGCAATCTGTCCTAGACGAATTAAAAACTTCTGACAGCAGAAGAGAAAGCCACAGGGCTTTAACACTTATCAAACTGTCAGAAGCTTATGAAGCATACTCAACGGTTATAGCCCTTGAAGACGCTTGATTTCTTTTAATTCGGCTTCGTAATCTACGAGCAACTGTCTTGAAGTTTGTGGATAATTTTGTTTAGACAGTTTTGCTGTGATGACTGCGATAGCCAAATCGTGGGCGATTTGCTCTTTAGAAATCATATAATCATCTCCTTTCTAACTTATTTGACTCACAGGAAATCGCTTGGTTTGGTAGTTAAAGTTTTTTACCTGATTGTCATATCTATATTGTATCAGAAAGGATAGAATAACACAATATGTTGTGCTTTCAACGCAATCAAAAACTATATATTGTGTTTTGGGATTGAGTATGAAAAAAACTTTAAGCAAGTTACTTATTGACAGAGGAATGACAGTCACAGAGTTAGCCGAAAAGACTGGTATCAGCTATAACACGTTGATGAACATCGGAAAGAGAGATCTTTCTTTCAGTAGAATGGTCAAAATCGCTGACGCTTTAGATGTTAGCTTAGATGAATTTAGAAAGGATAATACATGAAAATCCAAAGTACTATCGTTTTTTACAAAGATGGTGACAAAAACATATACCTTTTTGAAGCAAACGCCATTGATGCTATATTCCGTGGCTTCAAAGAAGACGCGTTCAAAGATAAGAAAGACAGAGCATATTTTTTGGTTGATGGTGTTGAGATTAAATTAACGGAATAGGGGGGTAAATATGGCTACAAAAGAAAGAATCACTGAATTCACAGAAGTGTCATTCACGTACTTAAAAGAAGTCATTCAGGAATCTGATAAAAAAGACCCAGAAACTATCAAAGCAGTTTCTGAGTTGATTAAAACAGTAAATGATTTTATTAAGATTTACTGACTTTCGAGATGATTATACCAAAAAAAGCCACTGAGAAATCAGTGACTTAACAAAAATACTTACTTACATTATATCACAAAGGAGCAAAGACATGAATGATATTGCTGAGCTTATTGAAGCAAAAATTGATGTCATGCTAACAAATATCATCGCTAACAAGCTTGATTTTGTGGATAGAGACAAGCAATTCAGTCCACTAATGACACAAAGCGAAGCAAGGAAGTGGCTTGGTATTGGCGATGACACGTTGAAATATTACATCTTAAAAGGAATGCCTGTCATTAAGAAGGACGATAAGATATATCGCATTCCACGGGATGCCGTAAAAGAATGGTTAAAAAACGAATGGAGGAATATATGACATCATTATTGATTATCGGCGTAGTAGCGCTAGCACTTGCAGAAATTATTTTATTACCATTTATTGGAGGACGTACAAATGATTAAGAAATTTTGCTTTAACTATCTTACAAAACGCATTAACAAAAATAAACGCATGAGCATTCAGGACAAACAAAAACTGACTGGATTTTTACGCATCATCAACGGGCAATTAGACCTGCATTAGGAGGCTAAACAATGACAGACCAGCAAGAAATTAGAAAGGTGTTATAAATGGCAAAAAATAAAACAAAAATCTACTTTTGGTTGCGACTTGATAACAATTTCTTTAAAAACCTAGCCATTAAGCAACTTAGACGCATGAGCGGTGGTGATACTTATGTGCTTATTTACCAAAAAATGATGTTGCAATCGCTTGAAAATCAAGGTTATATCTACTTTGAAGGTGTTCTAGATAGCTTAGCGGAAGAAATAGCTATGGCTTTGGACGAAAATGTCGAAGATGTTCAAGTAACAATCGCATATTTTCAAAGCAAAGGACTGTTACAAATCGGTGAAGAAAATGAAATCTTTCTCGAACAAGTTCCAATGTTGCTAGACCAAGAAACGAATTGGAACAGATATAAACGTCAACAAAACAAAAAGTTGGAAAAATTCCAACCACTTTCCAACCACCTTCCAACAGATATAGATATAGATAAAGATATAAAGAATAGTAAGAATAATAGTAATAGTAAGAATCAGAATAAGAATGCTGCTGATTTTTCTGAGATTTATTCTTACTATCAACAAGAAATTGGCATTCTATCACCTAATCAAGCGGAACAACTAGCCGACTATCTCAAACTAGATAACTTTGAACCAGAGTTATTAAAGCGTGCCATTGATAAAGCTTCCAACAATGCTAAGCGTTCTTTTGGTTATGTAAATTCTATTCTAAGGAATTGGAAACAAAACGGCATTACAACACTGACACAAGCTGATGAAGAAGATAAGAAATTCCAAGAATCAAAACATCTTCCTCAAGGCGACGAAGATCTACACAGCATCGTTGACCCAAACTTTGGATTTTAGAGGTGATATATGGAATTAATGTCTTATGAACATATGATTGATAACGGTATTCTGCTAGATACTGGCGACGTCTGCACGATTCATAACAAACCGTATTACAGACGTATGAAACAGCAAGGAGAATATACAAACGTGGCCTTCTGCTTAGACTGCCAGAAAGACGAATTAGAACGATTGAAGCAGTCTAGTGCTGAACAGCAGACAGTTAACGGAATGCTTGCTAAAACGTGGAATATGTTTGAGTCTGTGAGCATCATTCCAAACGATTTAAAAAATGCGACAATGAAAAATTTTGAAGAGCATAACTTTGAAGACCAAAAAGCGCACGCATTCGCTCAAAGGGCAGTTCGTTATTACGGAAAAGGTGGCGAAGGCAATACGTTCTTACAAGGGAGTCCGGGTGTTGGTAAGAGTCATCTATCGATTGCAATTGCCAAATCGTTGAATGACACATTTAAGATTTACAATGAGCCAAAAAGCGTCATATTCATGCCGGTTGCAAGATTGATTCAGCGTGTGCAAGCTAGTTTTAATGGTGGCGGGCGCTTCACAGAAGAATTTGCTACAAAACTACTAACAGAATGTGACTACCTAATTTTAGACGACTTAGGGAAAGAAACATGTACGGGCAATTACATAAAGCCAGTCAATGAATGGACGTATCGCTTTCTATTCAATATTTTGGATAGTAGAAACAGAACAATTATTAATACGAATTTCTCGCGAGCTGAACTTTTAAAAATTTACGACAACGCATTCGTTGACCGCCTAACAAAAGGCATGCGTGGAGATAAAGACCGTATCTTTAAATTTTCGGAAGGAGCTGAAAGCAAACGATGAACGAAACGGATGAAAGGATGAATTTATGGAACTAGAACTTTTATGGAAATTAGCTCATCAATTAGATAAAGAAACTTTTTTTGAAGTCCATGGTTTGTTAGAAGAAACAACGGAAATTGGTGAAGATGATAATCTACTCGATCTACTCGAAAGAAAACGAGCATTAAATTTTGAAACTTTAGAGGAATTTTCTTTAAAAATTGGTGTAACAAAAGAAGCATATTATCAATGGAAATTCAAAGGAAATGTCCCAGACAGACATGTAAATAAAGTTGCTCAGTTTTTAAAGATGACACCAAAAGAAGCTACAGAATTGAATTTCAGAAAACCATATAAGAAACATAAGCATTAATACAAAAGGAGAAATCATGGACGAACTAGAAATTAAAATTTTAAACTTTATCAAAAATCGTGGCAGTTTTGAAAAACCAGTACCACGCATACGACTTGAAGCTGAGTTTGGTTTAAAAAAACGAGACATTGAACAAGTTATTGAGGGCTTACGAGTTATATTTAAGCATCCAATTGTTGCTAGCAAAAAAGCGGGATCTAGCGGTTATTACTTGCCCAAAAATGACGAAGAACGAAACGCAGGGTTAGCGCCTTACAAAAAACAGATTTTGACATCGCAGAAGAACCTGACAGCTATCACATCTGTAAACCTTGCCGAATACTGGAAAGGTTGGGAAGTATGAACGAGCTACTTATTCAACAATTTGAACAGAATTATTACAACTATTCAAAAGAAATTAGGAACATGCTTTTAAAGCTCGATACAGAGGCTCTGATAGCGAAGTTAGCTAGAGATAGTAAAATGTATCAACTTAAGCAAATAGTTTACTAGAGAGGAAAATATGGACGTACAGAGCTTATTGGATAGGATTAGCTTTCTCGAGGACGAAGTTCATCGCTGCTATGCAGAGATTGAAGAGAAAGAAGTCAAAATTGAAGAATACGAGGATGCGCTGAATGAATTTGAAAGCTGTTTGAAGAAATTAAAGGTGCGAGCATGATTGAAATTAGATTTGACAACGAACTTGTAGGCTACTATGACGAATTAAGAGAAGCATTGCTTCAAGCAATCGACAATTTAGCGGTTGATGAAACGGCAACGCTAGCCAAAATTTACAAAAAATATAGAAATTGGTCAGATGGAGACCTTATCGAAGAAATTCAAGATTTAACAGACAAGCGTTTAGCGATTATCTTTAACTTTCCGCTCGATTATCGAGTAGATGTCAAGCAGCACATTTTAGATTGAGGTCAACATGATAATTTTAGAAGAAGATTACGAAAAAGCATATTACAGCAGGACGAGCGACTATCTCAATCTTGCCATTGAGTACGGCGAAATTATCAATCAACAACAAGACAAGATAATTGCTCTGCAAGAAGAAAACAAAAGGAAGAAAGAAATAAAATGATAGTAAAAAATCAGAATAAAGATAAATCGTTTATTCGTTTTGAAGCTTCGACAAAACAAAAAGAATATATTGAGCTTTTAGCCCAAATCAGAGGTATTTCAAGACAAGAACTACTTACTCAAGTTGTTGAACGTTTTATCGATAACAACCTTCAACTTATCCAAAATTATAAGAATGAGCTTGAAGAACTAAATAATAGAACTAGCGAAGAAATAAAAATGCAAGGGAGACGTTAAATGCGATTATTTATTGATAAAGATATGAACTTAGTTGTTAAGTTTGGTGAATATACAAGCGCTGAATACTTTCATCAAAAACTTGGCTATATTCAATTGCCAAAACATAAAGAAGATGAACTAATCGAAATCAAATGGCAAAGCTTTAATACAAAACTGATTAACAAGATTGAAATTTTGATTAAAGAAGCTCTTGCAAACGAGCAAAGCCAATTTGAAGTAGATGATGTAAAACCACTAATTGATGAGAAACAGCGACAACTTCAAGAAGAACGCAAGCAACGACGTCGAAGTTATGACGTTGAAGAAAAATTGTGCGACATTATGTTAGAAAGAGCAGCGAATGAGTAAATTAGTTGAAATACAAGCTGAACTTAAAGCACCTAAAAGTCAGCGAAACACTTTTGGAAAATATAATTACAGGTCAGCGGAAGACATTTTAGAAGCAGTCAAACCTCTTTTGAAAAAATATGACGCAAAAATCATATTATCAGACAAGCCTATTTTAGTCGGAGACTGGCATTACATTGAAGCAACTGCTAAATTTGTTTGTGGTGACGAGGTTGAAGTTGTCACAGCTTACGCAAGAGAACCGCTAAATAAAAAAGGAATGGACGAGAGCCAAATCACAGGAACAGCGTCAAGCTATGCTAGAAAATATGCTTTAAATGGCTTGTTATTGATTGATGACACGAAAGACGCTGACACTGACGAATACAAGAAACAGACAAGTCGAAACGCAAGCAATCGCCAGTTTAAGCAATATATTTCAAATGAAAAAGTCAAGCAGTATGAGAACGACGTACAAGCGATTATCAAAGCTACTGGAAAGAACGACGGTTCAATCATGGGAGCATTGCTAAAACACGTTGGAGCAACAATGATTGAACGCATCACAGTAGATAAGACAAACGAAGCAGAAACATTTATCGCAAAAATGAAAGCAAAGGCAGGTATCTAGTATGAACAACGTAAATTTAGTAGGTCGATTAACTAAAGCGCCAGAACTAAAACAAACAGCGAGCAACACAAGCGTATTAACAGGAACGCTTGCGGTGAATCGCACATTCAAGAACCAAAATGGCGAACGTGAAACAGATTTTATTAATATTGTCGCTTGGCGACAAACGGCGGAAATCATCGCACAATATTGCGGCAAGGGCTCTCAAATCGGTGTAACTGGTCGTATCCAAACACGCAACTATGAAAACCAACAAGGACAGCGTGTGTATGTAACTGAAGTAGTAGCTGAACACGTTGACTTGTTAGATAGCAAGAATGATAACCAACAAGGACAATCAAACGGTTATAATCAACAACCACAGTCGAACGGTTACAGTCAACAACAGCAAAACGGCTATATGCAGCAGGGAAATTCATTTGGTAATTCTAATCCAATGGCTATTAGTGACTCAGATTTGCCATTTTAGAAAGCGTGTTTGAATGTTCTTGATACCGTTTGAACCCAAACCACAATCAAGACCACGAGCCACGATCAGAGGACGACATGCAGCAGTGTATGAAGACCCTAAAATGATGAAGTGGCGAAAGCAGGTCACAGATTACATCAAAGAGAATTACGACGGACGCTATTTTGACGGTGCTGTTCGTGTAGAAGTAACATTTTACATGAAAGCACCGCAGAATGTGTCTAAAAAGCCGTCAGAGCGTGCGAAAAATAAAGCTAAGCAATTATATTTAAAATACATTTCACGGCTCTTGTGGCACGTTAAAAAGCCAGATTTGGACAACCTAATCAAATCATTGTTTGATAGCATTTCAAAAGCTGAAATCGTTTGGTCAGATGACAACATAGTATGTGAATTAATAGCTAGAAAGCTGTACAGTCCAAATCCACGAATTGAAATTGAAATCGAGGAATTAGAATGAGAAAACCGAAAGAATACGCTTATTATAGAGGTGATGAATTCATCATGATTGGCACTATCCAAGAAATTGCCGAAGCTTACGATTACAAAATCAAAACTGTTGAGGGTTGGCGCTACCCAAGTCAGAGAAAGCGCTCATGCAATGTTTTAGTTGAGGTTTGACCATAAAAAAGAGGAGTTGGAGATTGTAAATGGGCACAATAAACACAAATAAATCAGCAGCTAAACACTGCGTTATATTTTACAAACATCAAGATGAAATGCCGCTTGATATATTAGGGAAGTTCATTGAATGGACGGAAGAAAAAAATATTAAAAGCTATATTGAAATTAGTAAGATGTTACATACGACACCAAAAGAAGCGAACCGATTGCTAAATCTTGCAGTATTGCCAGATGACAGAATTGTTAAACGAATGAAAGAGGTGATGAAAAATGGCTAACGCTAATTATAAAAGGGAAGTTATTATCTATGATTTGATACTGGATGGCAATGTGGTTTTTACAGGAACAGTTAACGAGATTGCTGAAAAGCTAGGGATTTCACCAGTTACTGTATATACTAGACAGCGGAAAGGTATGCATGTTTTACAGGAGAAACGCAGAGAATTGCGAACACTCACACGAAAGCTACGACAAGAAAGCGAACCTCGCAAAATTTGGATATATCAGTTGTTCAAGTGTGATGAATGGCTATTCACAGGAACACGAAAGGAATGTGCTGAATTCTTAGGCGTGAGAATGGAAAACTTGGTGGCATACGAACAAAAGAATGGCATTAGGAGAGTCAAGCTACGAATGGAGTGCGTTAACTCCGAAGATAAACTAGACGAAACACTTGAAATTAAGGACGTTGTATCTAACAAAGAAGACAAGGAACGTATGCGAAAATATATCAAGATGAAAGCAGCAGCATTATGCGGATTGTAATTGTTATTATTTTAGTTTTGTTGATAAAGTGGCTAGGAGGATAAATAGCCACTATATACAGTAGAATACAGTAGAATACAGTAGAATACAGTAGAATACAGTAGAATACAGTAGAATGAAACGCTATCAAGTCGTTGGGTTTGAAGATGCTAGTCCTGTATTTTGGTTCACCGTCACAGCGGACAACTTCAGTGAAGCGCTCAGGGCAATAGAAAAAGATTACTATATGACTGATATGACTTTTTACAAGTTGGAAATAAGAAAGGTGAGTAAATGATCAAAGTATATTTTGGCAACAACGAAAGTAAAAAATATATTGGTGAATCTAATACAGAAAGTGGCGCATTTCGCATTATTGAAGATTATGTTAAAAACGTTATCGGCTGGCAAAAAGTTTATTATCGTTCCTGGAATAAAGATGGCGCATTAGTGATTGATTTTGGAAGTCACAGAAACTTCTTTTATCTTGAGCAGTGAATAACCAACAGCGGTATCTATCGCCGTTCGATTCGGCGAGTTGGTATAAGCCTAGAATTTTAAAAAAGAATGGAGGAACTCCTTTGCTGTTTTCTAAAAGTACAAGTCAGTTTGTTACTAGGCGCTGCTGGCAAGGCTGAAATTAAAATATAGAGAGTGAGGAGACCTTTTTAAGTGTTACTGCTATAATCTAACGCAGCTCTAGCAGTCGGCTGTTATTATTCAAGGCGAGAGCCTGAAAAAAAGAACCAGCACTTTGTACTGACCCCAAAAAGTTGGACAAAAAATATTAGTGAAAGGATTTAGTTCTGTATTGCACAGGACTAAGTCCTTTTAGTTTAGTTTTGATACGTCTGTTGTTGTAGTAAAAAATGTAATCAGTAATAGCTTCTTCAAGCTCATCAAGTGATTGAAAAGTATTCTCAAAACCATAAAACATCTCAGATTTGAGAACACCA
>SKEE01000759.1_pt1 | contig 32592 bp, 30 predicted proteins | sample 4826661 | NCBI WGS metagenome assembly SKEE01 (sample SAMN11008817, study PRJNA524170) | human gut metagenome | biome: Human fecal sample; material: Feces; isolation source: fecal sample from pouch patient p20 | host: Homo sapiens | place: Israel: Tel-Aviv | collected 2016-11-14
GGTGTATTATATGGTCAAGTTCCAACAAAAACAGGTCAAAGGAGGGGAAATAATGGAGCAGATACTTAACAAGTTATCTGAAATTGAAACAACCGCCCGGCGTATTATGGAAGATGCTGACCGGACAAAGGCAGCTCTTTCCTCAGAAATGGAACAGCAATGCAGAGATTTCGATGCAGCCCTGGAGCAGAAAACAAATCTGAAAATACAGGAACTTCGCAACAGTCTTGAGAAACAGAAGGATCAGGAACTCACACTTCTCCGCCAGCAGACAGAGAAGGCACTCATAGATCTAGATGCTTATTACAGACAAAACCATCAGCAGCTCTCGGAAGAATTATTCCACAGGCTTCTTGAATGCTGAAAGGAGTGATGCAATATGGGAAATCTCCTTTCCTACAGCGGAATCTCCACCAAGATTCGCGCCATGCAGAGCAAGCTGATAAACGAGGAACAGATTCGTGAGATCCTGGAGCTTTCCAGTATCCCTCAGGTAACAGCCTATCTCAAACGGACACCGGAATATTCCAAAGTCTGGGCTTCCCTGGATGAGGCTTCTACCCATCGAGGACAGCTTGAGAAACTGTTGAAAGCTTCTATCTTTCACAATTTTTCAAAAATATATCAGTTTGCCAACCCGGAACAGCGCAGGTTTCTGGATCTGTATTCCAGACGCTATGAGATCCGCGTGCTGAAGGAGATCATGACCAATCTGTTTGATCACCGCGACACGGATCCCGTCGATGTTTCTCCTTATCGGGAGTTTTTTCGCAGACATTCCCGGCTGGATATTGACCGACTGGTCGCCTGCACCAATATGGAGGAATTTATCAATGCTCTGAAGGGAAATGAATTCTATGGTCCGCTCTCCAGAATCCAGAATCGCGAGAATGCGCTTCTGTTTGACTACGGAATGGCTCTGGACCTGTATTATTTTTCCCTGATCTGGCATGTGCGTAAGAAGCTTTTTTCCGGAAATGATCTCAAGGAGATCACCATGGCCTATGGTGAGAAATTTGACATGCTGAACCTTCAGTTTATTGCCCGGTCCAAGCGCTATTTCAACATGGCACCGGCTGATATTTACGCTCTGTTGATTCCTATGAATTATAAGCTCAAGAAAGAGGAGATCAGGGCTCTTGTGGAAGCCACCTCTTATGAAGAGACCAAAGCTGTTTTCCGCAAAACCTACTACGGCAGGAAATATACTCATATTTCTGCACAGAATATTGAAGAATTTTATAATTATATGCTTCGCACCACTCTGGAAAAAGAAGCTCGCAAGGATCCTTATTCTGTCGCAGTTTTGTACTCCTACCTGTATCACAAAGAACACGAAGTAAACCGTCTGACCATCGCGATCGAATGTGTCCGTTATGGTGTGTCAGCGGAAGAAGCACTTCAGTATATTCGTAACAATTAAAATCCCGGAGGTATTTTACTTTGATTGAAAAAATGAAATTTTTGAGCATCACCGGGCCAAAGGCGGATATTGACAGACTAACCAAAACCTATCTTTCCAAGTATGAGATCCATCTGGAAAGTGCCTTATCTGAGCTCACAGATGTTGCCAATCTGTCACCTTTTCTGGAAATCAACCCTTACAGGGAATACCTGACAGTCATTGACGGTTTTTATGAACAGCTCGATGAATCCGAGAAGACCGTTCCTGAGCCAATGGATATCGCGACGGCTCTCGCCACTGTCAATAAGATCCAGGAACATGCCCGTCTCCTGGAAGAACAGAAGGAGAAGCTCCAGGAAGAACACGCCGGAATGGTGGATTCGCTCAAGATCATCCGTCCCTTCAAAGATCTGGATTACGATATTTCCACGATCCTGAATTTCAAATACATCCATTATCGCTTTGGACGTATCGAAAAACAGTATCTCCAGAAATTTGAGAAATACATTTATGATAATCTGGATACCTTATTTATCAAATGCGGTGAAGATGAACAATATGTCTACGGTGTTTATTTTGTCCCGGAACATGAAGCACACAAGGTGCACGCCGTATACTCTTCCATGCATTTTGAACGTATTTTCGTCCCGGACGACTATCAGGGTACCGCCAGAGAAGCCTTTGAAACGCTTGATAAGCGGCACCGCGACATCCACGCGGGTCTGGATGCCAACAAAGCAGAATATCAGCACTTCCTGAACATCTGTGCCTCAAAGATTGTTTCTGCAAAAGCAGCCCTGGAATCCTGTTCCAGAAACTTCGATATCCGTAAGCTTGCCGCCTGCACGCAAGGTGAAGCCAATACTTTCTATATTCTCTGCGGCTGGATGACGGAAAAGGATGCTCTTGCATTTCAGCAGGATATCCAGAATGATGACAAGATCTTCTGCCTTATGGAGGATCAGCATGCACCTACAAACAAAAAGCCGCCCACAAAGCTTAAAAACCTTAAATTATTCCAGCCATTTGAGATGTATGTCAAAATGTACGGTCTTCCGGCCTACAACGAAATGGATCCGACCTGGTTTGTGGCACTGACCTATTCCTTTATTTTCGGAGCCATGTTCGGAGATGTCGGGCAGGGACTGGTGCTCTTCCTTGGAGGCATCCTTCTCTATAAAACAAAGAAAATGGATCTGGCAGGCATCATAGGATGTGCCGGTGTTTTCTCTGTTTTCTTTGGATTTATGTATGGAAGCTTCTTTGGATTCGAGGATGTTCTGAAAGCCCGGTGGCTGAAGCCTATGAACGCTATGATGGACGTCCCTCTTGTAGGACGGCTGAATGCAGTGTTCGTGATCGCGATTGGTTTCGGAATGTTTATCATTCTGATCTGTATGGTATTTAACATTATCAACTCCATACGAAACAAAAATATCGAAAAAACCTGGTTTGACAGCAATGCTGTTGCCGGTCTTGTATTTTACGGATCTATCGTACTGACCGTCGGACTATTTATTTCAGGAAAGAAGCTTCCTGCTGCCGCAGTTCTGGCCATAATGTTCGGAATTCCACTGATTCTTATGTTCCTGAAAGAGCCTCTCACCAACCTGGTAGAGAAGAAAGCCCAGATCTTTCCGGAACAGAAGGGTATGTTCTTTGTCCAGAGCTTCTTTGAATTGTTTGAGGTTCTGCTGAGCTACCTTTCCAACACGCTTTCTTTCCTGCGTATCGGTGCTTTTGCCGTCAGCCACGCCGCCATGATGGAGGTTGTCCTGATGCTCGCCGGTGCCACAGAAGGAGGAAGCCCCAACTGGATCGTTGTTGTCCTCGGCAACATCTTTGTATGTGCCATGGAGGGCCTGATCGTTGGTATTCAGGTTTTACGTCTGGAATATTACGAGATCTTCAGTCGTTTCTACACAGGAAATGGCCGCGAATTCCAGCCTTTTATGAAGAAAAACAGCAAAACAATATAGCTGTTCCATACTTCACGGCTGCCTGTTGATATTTCAGGGTAGCTACATCAAATCACAGACTTTAGGAGGATATCACCATGAACATGATCATTCAAATCGTAACCGCAATCGCACTGACACTCAGCATTATCGTACCTTTCGGCTGCTTTTTCCTCGGAGAAAAAAACAAAAAACGCTACAAAAAGTCTCTGATTGCCAACTGTTTCCTCTTCTTCGGCGTTCTTCTTGCGGCAACCGTTGTAGGTTTTGCAGGAACAGCAAGCGTACAGGCTGCATCTTCTGCTGACGGACTTGCTACAGGACTTGGATATCTCGGTGCAGCTCTCGTTACCGGTATTTCCGGTCTCGGATCCGGCATTGCCGTTGCAAGCTCTGCAAGTGCAGCTCTTGGTGCTCTGAGCGAGGACGGTTCCCTGTTCGGTAAATCCATTATCTTCGTAGCCATGGCAGAAGGTATCGCACTCTACGGACTGATCATTTCCTTTATGATCCTTGGTAAGCTTTAACTGTGCGTTGAAACAAGGAGCGGTTTTTATGAAAATGTATCTTATCAGCGATAACGTTGATACCTATACCGGAATGCGTCTGGCAGGCGTTGAAGGTGTCGTCGTCCATGAACGAAAGGAACTGAAGGAAGCCCTGGAATCTGCGATTTCCAATAAAGAAACAGGAGTTATCCTGCTCACCGAAAAATTCGGCAGAGAATTTCCTGAGATCATCGATGAGGTCCGCCTTCATCACAAAACGCCTCTGATCATTGAAATTCCGGACAGACACGGCACCGGCCGTAAACCAGATTTTATCACTTCATATGTAAATGAAGCGATCGGATTGAAATTATAATTACTGTGAGCAGGTAATATTCCGCGAGGTGTTTTGTCATGTATATGACAAAATCCCGAGACATACGGGTCAAAATCCCATCACCGAAGGTGACATGGAATGGATTTTGACCAAGTTAGTGTGAACGGAGTGAACAGTAACAATTAATCAGATCAGATCCGGCTAGAACAAGGAGAAAGAAGGTGTGTTTATGGGCGAGATCATAGAAGAGTTTTTCACTGGATACTGCAGAAATTTTGACATGACACAAACTGTAATCTGCGAATTTGAACAATCTCCGCAAGGACTTCAGCTTCTGGATTCAAGCTGTGAATACGGGAACTGCCGCTACAGTAAAGACTGTGTTGTCATGCAGCAGGCACTTGCACGAGAGATTGTATGAGTATGAAAAACAGCCGGAAGCAAAATACTTCCGACTGTTTTTTGTTATAAGATATTCTTTTAGTCCCATCCACCATACTCCTGAATGGTTTCCTCGACTCTTCTTCTGACTTCTGCTGCAATCTCTGTTGATTTCATATCTTTATATTCATCATAATACATCGGCTTGAGGAAATGTACCTGTACTGTCAGAGGTGCGATTGAGCCTGTGTCAAAAGCCTTATAGGTATCGATCAGTGCAACCGGCACGATCGGACATCTCGCTTTCATTGCTGCCTTAAAACTTCCACCCTTAAACTCCTGCGGATGGTTTCCGTTCTTACTTCTTGTTCCTTCTGCAAAGATAAGATAATTACGTCCGCTCTTAACTTCCCTGGTAACATTGATGATTACCTGCATGGACTGTCTCAGATCCTCTCTGTCCATGATAAAGGCTTTCATACATGTAAATACCTGTTTCAAAAACGGGACATTTCCAACTTCTTTCTTCGCCACAACGGAAAACGGAACCGGGCAGGCATCCAGGATCGCCAGAACATCATACAGTCCCTGATGGTTTGGATAAAACATAAATCCATTCTCCGAAGGAATGTTTTCCGTCCCATAGGATTTAATGGTAATATTCCCACCTGTATTTGCCCTTCTGTCGATTTTTTTGAGCAATGCATATCTCTTTTCTTCGGGATAATCATCCACATGCCCTGCATACCAGTTCAGCATAAACCATCCATAAGGCACAAAGAAAAGATTTCGTAATACCATCATTATGATTCTCTTCATGCTGCTACCATCCTTCCAAGCTTCTGCTAACTTAATTTTGAAGCGATTTTTTCTTCATATCCCGGATTTTTCTTAATGAATTTATCATAAGCAACCGTGTATTCCTGATATGCATCTGATTTCATAAACAGAGCATATTTTTCTGCCGCCTGCTTATTCATATCATTCGTGATCTCTGATGGCGTAAGTACATAATATTTACCATCCTCTTTTTTCTGAGTCATATAAGTACTGATACATGGATAAGCCTGACCATTCTTAAGAACCAGATCATATGTGATATACATAAATGTATAGTTTCCATCCTGAGATATCTTATCACATTTATTAATCTGGATTTTTTCCGGTGAATGCGCAGCAAAATATTTTACTGTTGCATCCATCTCTGCCTGAAGGTTATCATCCGCCTTCGTTACGCCATAGCATTTCCTGACTTTCTTCTCATTTCCACTCTCATAAGATTCAATCAGTGCCTTAACAACTCTTTCAGGTGTCTTATGACTGACTCCGCAACTCTTCACAGCAAAAATAATCACTATGAGCAGAATTGCAAGTATAACTCCTCCCGCAATATACTGTACGGGAATATCTTGTTTTCTGGATCTGCTCTTTTTTCGGTTTCTGACAGTTTTGGAACTGGCTGCTTTACTGCTTCCGTTGACCTTGACATTACGCATACCGGTCCTTGAACTTCCAGTTTTTTTCGTTTCCAGTGCAGATCTTCTGACATTGGATTTTGAACGTCCTGTTTTTTGGCGGCTCTTACTATTCTTACTGCTTTTGGTAGTTTTACTGCTGCCATTTAATGAGACATATTCCTTCTCCATGATGATCTAACGTCCCCTTTATTCTTCTGTCGGCTGTTTTTCCTTGTCTTCTTTGTCTTTTTCTTCTTCTTTTTCTCTGACCTTTGCAAAGCTTGCAACTGTCACTCCATCAGAAAGGTTAATCAGTTTTACTCCTGATGTAATTCTTCCAAGAATAGAAATATCAGAACACTGCAAACGGATAATAATTCCCTCTGTGGTGATCATCATGATCTCATTTTCTTCATTTACCGCTTTGGCTCCGATGACATTTCCTGTTTTTTCTGTGATCTTATAACATTTCACGCCTTTACCGCCTCGGTTCTGGCAGGTAAATTCACTGACAGAGGTTCTCTTTCCCATACCATTCTCAGAAACAACAAGGAGATAATATCCCTGTGTATTCAGCTGCATAGCAACAACTTCGTCTCCATCCAGCAGGTTAATGCCTCGTACACCCATGGAAACTCGTCCTGTGCTTCTTACATCTGTTTCCTTGAAACGAATGCACTGGCCATATTTCGTTATAAGAATAATATCTTTCTTATCATCTGTTGCTTTTACTTCGATCAGCTCATCATCATCTCTGAGAGAAATTGCTGCAAGCCCTACCTTGCGGACATTTGCATAATCACGAATCGGAGTTTTCTTAACAAGACCCTTACGTGTTGCCATCATCAGATAATGTCCTTCTTCAAACTTGCTGATCGGAATAACTGATGTGATCCGCTCTCCCGGCATCAGCTGCAGAAGATTGATAATTGCAGTTCCTCTTGCTGTTCTTCCTGCTTCCGGAATCTCATATGCCTTCAGACGGTATACTCGTCCTGTGTTGGTAAAGAACATCACATAATGATGCGTTGTTGTCATCATCAGTTCTTCAATATAATCATCATCCAGGGTCTGCATACCCTTTATGCCTCTGCCGCCTCGATTCTGACTGCGGAAGTTATCTACTGTCATACGCTTGATATAGCCAAGCTTTGTCATTGTAATGACTGTATTTTCTCTCGGGATCATGTCCTCCATGGAAATGTCATATGCATCAAATCCAATAGATGTTCTTCTGTCATCTCCATATTTCTCTGCAATTGCAAGAATTTCTTCACGGATAACACGAAGAAGAGTATTTCTGTCAGCAAGAATTGCCTGTAATTTACGGATTTTTTCCATTAATTCTGCATATTCTGCTTCCAGCTTTTCTCTTTCCAGACCGGTCAGTGCACGCAGACGCATATCAACGATCGCCTGTGCCTGAACATCTGTCAGTTCAAAACGCTCCATTAATTCCTGCTTTGCGATCTGAACGTTTCTTGCTGCACGGATAATACTGATCACTTCATCGATATTATCAAGTGCCTTAAGAAGACCTTCCAGAATATGAGCACGCTCCTGTGCCTTATTCAGATCATATTTCGTTCTTCTTGTTACGACATCTTCCTGATGTGCAAGGTAATGTTCAAGCATCTCCGAAAGAGTCAGAACTTTCGGCTGAAGACTTCCGTTTACAGAAACCAGACACAGCATGATCACACCAAAAGTATCCTGAAGCTGTGTATGCTTATACAGCTGGTTGAGAACAACATTTGCATTAGCATCTCTGCGCAGATCAATACAGATACGCATTCCCTCACGACTGGAGTGATCATTCAGATCTGTAATTCCGTCAATCTTTTTGTCCCGCACAAGCTCTGCGATCTTCTCGATCAGACGTGCTTTATTTACAAGATACGGAAGTTCTGTAACGATAATACGGGATTTACCATTTGGCAGTGTCTCGATATTTGTCACCGCACGGACACGGATCTTACCACGTCCTGTACGATATGCTTCCTCGATTCCCCTTGTCCCAAGAATGGTTGCTCCTGTTGGAAAATCCGGACCTTTGACGATATCAAGAAGTTCTTCGATCGTTGTCCCTCTGTCCTCTTCAATGATATTATCTATAATCTTAACAACTGCCTGGATTACTTCTCTTAAGTTGTGAGGCGGAATATTGGTTGCCATACCAACTGCAATACCAGAAGTACCATTTACAAGAAGATTCGGATAACGTGACGGAAGTACGACAGGCTCTCTCTCTGTCTCATCAAAGTTTGACTGAAAATCAACTGTGTTTTTATTAATATCTGCAAGCATCTCCATGGAAATCTTGCTTAAGCGTGCCTCTGTATATCGCATGGCAGCTGCACCGTCACCATCCACAGACCCAAAGTTTCCGTGACCATCTACCAGAGGATATCTGGTTGACCAGTCCTGTGCCATATTTACAAGTGCTCCGTAAATAGAACTGTCTCCATGAGGATGATACTTACCCATAGTATCACCAACGATACGGGCACATTTACGATGTGGCTTGTCCGGACCGTTGTTCAATTCGATCATGGAATACAGAACTCTTCTCTGAACCGGCTTCAGACCATCTCTTACGTCCGGAAGAGCACGTGAGGCAATAACACTCATGGCATAATCTATATAAGATTTCTCCATCGTCTTCTGTAGATCCACCTCATGGATTTTGTCAAAAATATTGTCTTCCATTTTTTATTCTCCTAGATATCCAGATTTTCTACAAAACGTGCATTTTCTTCGATAAATTCACGTCTTGGCTCAACTTTATCACCCATAAGAGTGGTAAAAGTCAGATCGATCTCAGAGGCAGCAGATTCATCCATAGTGACCTTGAGAAGAATTCGTCTCTCCGGATCCATGGTTGTCTCCCAAAGCTGCTCTGCATCCATCTCACCAAGACCTTTGTAACGCTGGATCTTGTTATTGTTGTCACGTCCGATTTCCTCAAGGATGCTGTTCAGCTGTGCATCATCGTAGGCATACCAGACTTTTTTATTCTTTTCTACCTTGTACAGTGGCGGCTGTGCCAGATATACATATCCCTGCTTGATAAGCTCCGGCATGAATCTGTAAAGAAATGTCAGCAGAAGTGTTGCAATATGTGCTCCGTCAACATCGGCATCTGTCATGATGATGATCTTGTGATAACGCAGTTTGCTGATATCAAAATCCTCATGGATACCGGTACCAAATGCTGTGATCATTGCCTTGATCTCTGCATTTCCATAAATTCTGTCCAGACGTGCCTTCTCTACATTAAGGATTTTTCCACGAAGCGGAAGGATTGCCTGTGTCGCACGGTTTCTTGCGGTCTTCGCAGAACCACCGGCTGAATCTCCCTCTACGATATAAATCTCACAATTCTTAGGATCTTTGTCCGAACAGTCTGCAAGCTTACCCGGAAGCGACATTCCGTCAAGTGCTGATTTTCTTCTGGTAAGGTCTCGTGCTTTACGTGCTGCCTCCCTTGCTCTCTGTGCCAGAACAGATTTCTCCACAGTAGCCTTTGCTACAGATGGATTCTGCTCAAGAAAGATCTCAAGCTGCTTACTTACGACAGAATCTACTGCTCCTCGTGCCTCACTGTTTCCAAGCTTCTGTTTTGTCTGACCCTCAAACTGAGGTTCTTCAATCTTAACACTTACGATCGCAGTCAGCCCTTCACGGATATCATCTCCACTTAAGTTCGGCTCACTGTCCTTAAGAAGTTTATTCTTTCTCGCATAATCATTAAAGGTCTTGGTAAGTGCATTACGGAAACCGACGATATGCGTACCGCCTTCCGGTGTATTGATATTATTTACAAATCCATAACTGTTCTCTGTATAGGAATCATTATGCTGCATTGCCACTTCTACGGCAACGCCATCTTTCTCTCCCTCACAGTAAATAACCTCTGGATACAGAGGCTCTTTACTCTTGTTCAGATATGTTACAAATTCTCTGATTCCACCTTCATAGTGAAAAACTTTCTCTTTTTTGGAATCTTCTCTCTCATCTTTAAGGACAATGCGAAGCCCTTTGGTCAGAAATGCCATCTCGCGAAGGCGCTGTTTCAGGATATCATAATCGTAAACAGTTTCCTCAAAGATTTCTTTATCCGGCAAAAAGGTAACCGTCGTTCCTGTTCTTTCCGGTTCGCATTCGCCTATATTTTTAAGAGGATACATTGTATGTCCTCTCTCATAGCGCTGTTTATATTCTCTGCCCTCACGATATATGGTGACCTCCAGCCACTCGGACAGAGCATTTACAACAGATGCGCCTACACCATGAAGTCCTCCTGATACCTTATATCCTCCACCGCCGAATTTTCCACCGGCATGAAGAATGGTAAATACAACCTCTACCGCCGGAATCCCTGCCTTGTGGTTGAGCCCTACCGGAATTCCTCGTCCGTTATCGACAACAGTAATGGAATTGTCCGGGTTGATGATTACCTGAATCTCTGTACAATATCCGGCCAACGCTTCATCCACCGCATTATCTACGATTTCGTATACAAGATGATGCAGACCCCGGCTGGATGTGCTTCCAATATACATACCCGGTCTTTTACGAACCGCTTCCAGCCCTTCCAAAATCTGAATCTGGTCCGCTCCGTACTCCGTATTTTCTCCGCCCATGTGCTGCCTCCTGTCATTCAATCAATTTATATTAAAACACCTGTCATGTCCTCTATTGGACATACGTATACTAATTTATTATAGCACAAAAACTACATTCTTTCCATTAAAACCGCAAAATCAATGTACAAAAAAAAGAACTGTATTTCTCATAAAATCAGAAACACAGTCCCTACTTTTACTGAACAAGATATTGATAAATTTCTCTTTTGGATACGCCTCTGTCCTTTGCAACCTTCTTCATCGCATCTTTTCTTGAGAATCCCTGTTTTTCGTAAATCTCCATATGTTCTTCGATAGAAATTTCCTCCCAGGAAGCCATCTCTTCTTCTTTCAGTTCCTGACGGCTTTTACCCTCTATCACAAGGACACATTCTCCCAGCGGCTTCTCATTCTCATAACGGATAATAAGTTCATCAATTGTTGTGTGAAAAGCCGTTTCATGCTTTTTGGTCAGTTCTCTGCAAAGTGTCATTCTGCGATTACCAAGTGTCTCTTTCAGATCCTTAAGTGTACGGACCAGTTTATGCGGTGCCTCATACATTATGATCGTTCTGGTCTCGTTCACCAGTTCATCCAGAATTTCCCTGCGTTCCTTTTTGTCCATCGGGAGAAATGCTTCAAAAGCAAATCTTCTGGTTGAAAGTCCAGACAATGTCAATGCCGTAATGCAGGCTGCCGGTCCCGGAAGAGAGGTCACCTCAATCCCTGCGTCATAACACATTGCAGCAAGTTCTTCTCCAGGATCTGAAATTCCCGGCGTTCCCGCATCCGTGATCAGAGCAATATTCATCCCACTCTGCATCTTTTCAATCAATGTATAGGCCTTGTCGATCTTATTATATTCATGATAACTGGTCATGGGCGTTTTTATCTCAAAATGATTGAGCAGCTTAATACTGTTCCGGGTATCCTCTGCTGCGATCAGATCTACTTCTTTGAGTGTACGCAGAACACGCAGAGTGATATCTTCCAGATTTCCAATCGGCGTTGCACAAAGATATAATTTTCCGCTCATAAATCAGCTCTCCTTCTTAAGTTCTTATCCATAGCATCATACCATCCCATATATTTCCAGGATAGACTTTGTGTACTCTCCCGGCTTCTCGTAAACGATCAGAGGACGTTCTACCGTAATTCTTGAATTTCCTCCCTTACAGGCTTCTATCAGCACCATATTCGGTTCTCTGTCTATGTATGGATATACCAGCTGCATGCGCTTCGGCTCCAGCTTATATTTCATCATCACCTGAAAAATCTCAGCAAGACGAAACGGACGATGCACCATGAAAAAATGTCCCCTGTCTTTGAGCACTCTGGAGGCCTGACTTACTACATCTTCCAGCGTACAAAGCACCTCATGCCTTGCGATCGCCTTTGCCATATACGGATTACGTAATCCATGCTCTCCTATCATATATGGAGGATTGCTTGTCACTACATCAAAAGAAGCTGCTCCAAAAATTTCAGCAGCCTCTTTGATGTCTCCGCATACAATATCAATTGCAGATTCCAGTCCATTATACGCAACACTGCGTGACGCCATATCTGCACATTCTTTTTGTATCTCAAGTCCTGTAAAATGTGTTCCCTTCTCCCTGCTCTTAAGCAGGATCGGAATAATTCCTGTACCGGTTCCCATATCCAGAACTCTTGCATTATTTCTGATCTTTGCAAAACCGGACAAAAGAACTGCATCCATTCCAAAACAGAATTTCTCAGGATTCTGAATTACATAAAATCCATTCTGCAGGTCATCGACCCGCTCTCCCAAATGTACCAGATCAGTCTGCGGATTTCTTTCCATGAGATTTTATATCTCCTTCTTTATCCTCAAGTTTTTCCAGTTCCTTCATTTCCTTGTCAGATATCTTGATTTTTTTTCTGCGCGCCCGAAACTTCAGTTCATCTACCGGAAATTCCTGAATTTCTTTTTCGTCGTTTACTTCAACAACAACCTTAACTCTCTGACGAAGTACATTCACACTCTGAACCGTTCCCTGAATGCCATCCGGAAGTGTAACAGTATCTCCGATTCCCGGAAGCTTCTTATTCAGTTCCTCATATGTCTCCTGCTCATTCTTGAGACAGCACATCAATCTTCCACATACACCAGAGATCTTGGTCTGGTTCAGCGAAAGATTCTGCTCCTTCGCCATCTTGATGGATACCGGTGCAAACTCTGAGAGATAAGTATGGCAGCAGAGACATCTGCCGCAGATTCCAATTCCTCCCAGAATCTTGGTCTCATCCCGGACTCCGATCTGCCGCAATTCAATTCTTGTCTTGAAAATCGCAGCAAGATCTTTGACTAACTGACGGAAATCGATTCTTCCGTCTGCTGTAAAATAAAACAACACTTTGTTGTTATCAAATGTATATTCTGCATCGATCAGCTTCATCTCCAGGCCATGCTCACGGATCTTCTTCTGGCAGATCTTAAAAGCGTCTTTTTCTTTAAGACGATTCTGTTTCTCTCTGTCTTCATCTGCCTGAGTTGCCACTCTTAATACTTCTTTGAGCGGATGAACCACCTCGTCCTCTCCGACTTCCTTCGGTCCAAGTACAACTCTTCCAAACTCTACTCCGCGGGCAGTTTCTACGATCACATGATCGCCCACCTGCATCTTATAATTCTTCGGGTCAAAATAATATATTTTACCGACATTTCTGAATCTGATTCCAACTATCTTTGTCATTCTAACTCTCCCTGATCGTCAGGAACAGAAGTTCAAGAGCAAGCTCGAAATTTACATTTGCACGCAGACGTACCTTTGTTTTTTCCAGTGCCTCCAGTATCTTTTCGAGATTTTCATATGAACGCTGGCTCGCCTGTTCCTTTATATAATTAATTTCCTGCTTGAACACCAGATTGTCTATCTCTCTGGTAGCCTTGAACATCAGAACATCACGGAACCAGAACTGGAAAATATCCAGATAATCACTTATATGCTGCTTCTTATCTGAAAGCGCACGAAGCACATCTGTAAGCTCATACGTCTGCATAGTGTTTACATACTTCAGTATCTTCAGTGCATTCTCCGTCATCTTACTGAATTCTTCGGATGTTGCCGCTTCCTGAGCCTTTCCAATGCTTCCCTGTGCAAAAGATGCATCGATCTCTGCCTGATAATCCGGCACATGAAGACGCTCCATAAGATATTTCTTAACCAGATTGTCATCTACTACCTTCAGATCAAGTCTTACACATCGTGACTGAATCGTAGGAAGCAGAGCATCCACATTGCTGGTCAACAGCATGATCACAGCGTATTCCGGCGGTTCCTCAATTGTTTTAAGAAGAGCATTCTGCGCCTGCACTGTCATCATCTCCGCATCCGGAATGATATATATCTTGTGCTGGCTACAGTATGGCTTGATCGCTACATCATGGATCACCTGATCACGCACCTCATCGATGGTAATAGTTCCCGGTTTCTCATGATTCACCATAATAATATCCGGATGGTTCTTACCCATGGCTTTCTTGCAGGAATCACACTTCTGACATGGCTCCGTTCCCCCAGCCTCGCACTGAAGAGTCATTGCATAAGTCGTTGCAAGAAGCTTCTTTCCCGATCCTGGTCTTCCGGTAAAGATATAGGAATGAGATATCTTTCCTGTCGTCATGGCATTCTTCAGATGCCTGATGATTTCTTCATGTCCGATAATATTGTTGAAACTAACCATTCAGAATCACCTCTCTCGTTTATAGTTTCTATATACGAATCTTTGTTCGCTATTTCTACATTATAGCATACTTTATTGCCCATTCAAAACTATTTTTGTCTGCGAAAAGGAATTTATATAATTTATAATATTTTTGACACATAATTCTAAATTATCATTGGTAAATCTTAATTTAATTCCTGTTTTCCGGATATTTTCCTCTGAAAAATCTTTCTGATCTGCCAGAAAGCGCCTGCACAGTTCTTCGTACTTTGGATTGTCCTGTTCTCTTTCTCTTAGCAGTGCTCTCTGTAATCTCTCCCCATCCTCTACCTGAATATAGATTGGTATTACATACTCTGCTCCATAATATGCTTTTAGTTTCTCATAAGATTCCAGTGTACCGATTCCCAGATAATTTCCCGCCGAAAGATCTACCTGTCCGTCATCCGCAGTAAAATATGTCCAAATACCATGAACTGTATGATAAGCTCTGGCTTCGATCAGCTTTCCGGCTGCCTCAAACGCCTGAAGCCTGCTGTCATCTGTAAAATAATACTGTACACCTTCCTCCTCACCTGCACGGATAGGTCTTGTCGTATACAATATAAGCTTCTTAAGATTCAGTTCTTTATTTTCCACCAGCAGTGAATATATCCTGTCCTTACCGCTGGCACTTTTTCCCATAATATAAAAAATTTTTCCCATGAAATCAGCCTAGCTGCTCCTTCGTAATATTCTGGGATATTACACGGATGGTATCATTGGTATAATCCTCCAGTCCCTGCAGATATAATCCCTCTTCCATGTATATTCTCATATTACGGATAAATTGTCCAGTAATCTGTTCTCCCGGAACGATCAATGGGATTCCCGGCGGATACAGATATCCAAATTCCGCAGATATCCTGCCAACGCTTTCTTCCAGTCTGCAAACCTCACTCTCCGCTTCCATCGCCTCAGTGACAGACATAAGCTGATTCATAGATGTATATGCAACTCTTTCAGCAATCTGTCCTTCTGTTTTTCTCTTTTTCTGTGATTCTTCCTGATCAATTTCTTCTATTGCCCGGCACAGTCTCTCAAACCCTTCCTCGCTGTCACCAACTGCTGCCAGTGCAAGTACATAATGCTCCGTTTGCATCTCTACCTGAATGTGATATTTCTCAAGAAGAAGCTGTGCCAGTTCTGTTCCTGTCATCGAAGTATATCGTGTAGAAAAGATCAACTTGGACCGGTCATAATCAAATACTCCTGCTGAACCGATTTCCGGAGAAACCAGACGGATATACTTACATTCTGAGAGTCTTCGTCTTGCCTTCTCAAGAATTTTGGTAAATTCCCTGAACATTTCTTTCCCATCCGTAACCATCTTATCCATACAGGCATCTATACTTGCCATCAGGATATAGGACGGACTGCTACTCTGATAAATCCCCATAAATCTTCGAATCAGTCTGCTGTCCACACGCTCACTGCAGTTATGAAGAACTGCTGTCTGTGTCATTGCCGGAAGTGTCTTATGAAAACTCTGGATAACCAGATCTGCTCCCAGATCTGCCGCTGATACCGGGAAATAATTTGAAAAATGGAAATGTGCTCCATGTGCCTCATCCACGATCAGTGGAATTTCATGTCTGTGCACGATTTCTGCGATCTTCCCAATATCAGATACTACGCCGTCATAAGTGGGGGAAGTGATCAGCACTGCTTTGATCTCCGGATTCGCGGCCAGTGCTCTTTCCACCTTATCCGGTGAAATTCCGCCGTTTATCCACCACTTTTTGTCCATCTGCGGATAAACATAAGTTGGTGTCAGATTTCTAAGATACAGAGCATGATAAACAGCTTTATGACAGTTTCTTGCAACAAGTATCTGTCCGTTTCCTGGCACTGCTGCTGAAACGGCTGCAAGGAGTGCTGCTGTACTTCCATTGATGCTGTAATAACATTCTCTTGTGCCATATACCTCTGCCGCTGCTTCCTGAGATTCTTTCAGAATTCCCTCCGGATGGTGCAGATTATCAAATCCTTCTATTTCCGTGATATCCCGGTCAAATGGCAGTTTCGTATCGACGGTTCCTGGATTTCTTTTGTGACCCGGCATATGAAACGGATAATAATCTTCCCTGCTGTAATTTTCTAATACTCTATATAATCTTTCCATAAATTTTATACCTTAAACCTGTAGCCTACACCCCAGATGGTTTCGATATACTGAGGTTTTGCTGTATTAAATTCAATCTTTTCACGGATTTTTTTAATGTGAACAGTGACCGTTGCAATGTCTCCCACAGATTCCATATCCCAGATCTGGCGAAACAGTTCTGCCTTGGTAAATACACGATTTGGATTTTCTGCAAGAAAGGTAAGAAGATCAAATTCCTTGGTTGTAAATGTTTTCTCCTCACCATTTATCCATACTCTTCGGGCAGTCTTGTCAATCTTGATTCCACGAATCTCTATAATATCATTCTTTGCCACATTGGAGCCTACAAGTCTGTTATATCTTTCCATATGGGCCTTTACTCTTGCAACCAGCTCACTTGGGCTGAATGGTTTCGTCATATAGTCATCTGCCCCAAGTCCCAGCCCCCGGATTTTATCAATATCATCTTTCTTCGCCGAAACCATAATGATCGGAATATTCTTTTCCTGACGTACCTGACGGCAGATATCAAATCCGTCAACTTCCGGAAGCATAAGATCAAGAATGATCAGATCATACTCTTCCTTCAGAGCCTTTTCAAGGCCCATATCACCTCTTGTCGCAATCTCGACCTCAAATCCGGATAATTCCAGATAATCTTTCTCCAGATCTGCGATTGCTTCTTCATCCTCAATAATCAGTATCTTACTCATTTACAGGTACCTCCTGGTATTTTCTCAAAACAAAGTACATGATCGTGCCAATATCCTCCCGGCTGGTGGCCCATACCTTACCGCCATGATCCTCCAGTATCTTTCGCACGATTGAAAGGCCGATTCCACTTCCTCCTTTTGCAGAATTACGCGAAACATCTGTCCGGTAAAAACGATCGAAAATATACGGAAGATCTTTGGCTGCAATCCCCTTTCCGTTATCTTCAATCTCGACCTGCACAAAATCTCCGACATCTTTTACCCGAATCTGTATGATGCCCTTCATTCCTTTTGCCTTATCCATATATTTAATGGCATTACTGATAATATTATGGATCACTCTTCGAATCTGTTCTCCATCGGCAATGACCTGTACATCACTGTCTACATAATTGGCATAACAGAGCTGAATTCCTCTTGTCTCCAGTTCCAGACCAACTTCCTCTGCACAGTCCGAAAAATAATCTTCTACATTCAGTTTACTGAAAGTATATGGAATACGGTTTGTATCGATCTTGGAATAAAAAGTAAGCTCGTTGATCAGATGATCCATCTCAACCGTTTTATTATAGATTGTACGGACATAACGGTCCATCTTTTCCGGTGTGTCTGCCACACCGTCCATAATACCCTCAACATATCCCTTTACAGCTGTGATCGGTGTTTTGAGATCATGTGAGATATTGCTGATCAGTTCCTTATTTTCTTTATCCAGAACAATTTTTTCTTCTGCCGATTCCTTGAGCCTTCTTCTCATTTCTTCGAAGTCCCTGCAAAGTTCCGAAAACTCATCTGTTCCCTCCACAGAAAGAACAAAATCAAGATTGCCATCCTTGATATTCTGCGTGGCTTTCCGCAGTTTTACCAGTGGAGTGGCTACACTTCTGTATATCCAGAGTCCTACAGACACACTGGTAAATATCAGAATGATCAGTGCCGTAAAAAACAGATCCTTCGTCATGATCCGAACTCCCAGATCACTGCCATCTGTTTCTCCGATCGTAATGTCATATCCTGCTTCCTGAATCGTATCATTCCTGGCAGAATTCCTGTGCTGAGCTTCGCTGAATCCATATAAGGCAGCGGCTAACAGCAGCATCGGAACAAGTATGATCATCAGAAATCCAAGTATGATCCTCTGTTTTAATTTCATAACGCATCCTCGCCTCTTACATTAGTAAAGTATAGAAAAAACGAACGCATATATGTCGAATCTGTATTCGCTATATATGCGTTCATTATATCATATCAAGATATTCCTATCTCTAAATTTTCTATAAAAACAGTGAAAAAAACATGTCTTACAGATATTTCTTCAGATCATCAACCTTATCCAGTTTTTCCCATGGAAGATCTACATCTGTACGTCCAAAATGTCCGTAGGCAGCAGTCTGTTTGTAGATTGGTCTTCTTAAGTCAAGCATACGGATGATTCCTGCCGGACGAAGATCAAAATTCTCACGAATGATCTCAACAAGCTTGCCATCAGAAAGTTTTCCTGTTCCAAATGTATTAACATTAACAGAAGTTGGTTTTGCAACACCAATTGCATAAGAGAGCTGAATTTCACATTTGTCAGCCAGTCCTGCTGCAACAATATTCTTTGCCACATAACGTGCTGCGTATGCTGCTGAACGGTCAACCTTTGTGCAGTCCTTACCAGAGAAAGCACCGCCGCCGTGACGGCCTGCTCCACCATAAGTATCAACAATGATCTTACGGCCTGTAAGTCCACTGTCGCCGTGAGGTCCGCCGATTACAAAACGTCCTGTAGGATTAATGAAATATTTCGTATCCTCATCGACCATATCCGCCGGAATAATCTCATCAAAGACATATTTCTTGATATCTTCGTGGATCTGTTCCTGGGTAACTTCCGGATCGTGCTGTGTTGAGCATACAACTGCATCGATACGGATCGGTTTTCCATCTTCGCTGTATTCAACAGTTACCTGGGTTTTTCCGTCTGGTCTTAAGTATGACAGGGTTCCGTCTTTACGAACCTTTGTCAGCTGACGTGCAAGCTTATGTGCCATGTTGATCGCATATGGCATATATTCTTCTGTCTCATTGGAAGCATATCCAAACATCATACCCTGGTCTCCGGCTCCGATCGCATCGATCTCGTCTTCGCCCATCTTTGCCTCCAGAGCCTTATCAACACCAAGTGCGATATCTACGGACTGCTCATCAATTGCAGTGATAACTGCACAGGTCTCAGCATCAAATCCGTATTTTCCACGGGTATAGCCGATTTCTCTTACAGTATCTCTTACGATCTTCTGGATGTCAACATAAGCACTTGTGGTGATCTCACCCATAACAAGTACAAGACCTGTTGTTGTAGCTGTTTCACATGCTACACGACCCATTGGATCTTCTTTCATGATTGCATCAAGAATGGCATCGGAAATGGCATCACACATTTTATCCGGATGGCCTTCAGTTACTGATTCAGATGTAAATAAAATTTTCTCCATGATTTGTTCCTTTCTTACAACTCATTTACCAGTGTCTTCTGTATAACAAAATAAGACAGCCCCAACAATAGGACTGTCTTGAATTTCATCTCAATCCTCTTATTGTTCGATCACTCGCTCAGGTTGGCACCTTCCTCTTATGGGAGGGGTTGCCGTGGCTTCACAGATCCTTTGTATCTCCACCACTCTGAATAAAAGGCCGCTTTATAAAGTTATCATCGTACATACAATAAACTTATTTTATATACTTGTCAAGTGTTCAGATCGACAATTTTTATCAACCTACACGAAGACGGAATTTCTGGATTTCCTTCTCGCTGGAAACTCTTTCGATCTCAGCTCCAAGACTTCTCAGTTTCTCCTCAAAGTTCTCATAACCTCTCTGGATATAAACGATATCATCCACAACCGTGATTCCATCTGCTGCCAGACCTGCAATGACCAGTGCCGCACCTGCACGAAGATCCGGTGCACTGACTCTTGCTCCTGTCAGTTTACGAACACCATCAATAATCGCTGAATTTCCTTCAACTTTAATATTTGCTCCCATTCTGGAAAGCTCGTCCGCATATTTGAAACGATTTTCAAAAATACTCTCTGTCACGATACTTGTTCCCTCTGCAAGAGCAAGTGTAACAGCGATCTGCGGCTGCATATCTGTCGGATATCCCGGATACGGAAGGGTTTTGACATGAGTGCGGTGAAGTCTCTTTCCGGCACGTACACGTACCGCATCATCAAATTCTTCAACCTCACATCCGATCTCTTCAAGCTTTGCAGTTGTTGCTTCAAGATGCTTCGGGATAACATTCTTTACTGTAACATCTCCACCGGTTGCAGCAGCAGCAAACATAAACGTTCCCGCTTCAATCTGATCCGGAATGATAGAGTATTCTGTACGATGAAGTTTCTCAACTCCTTTGATACGGATAACATCTGTTCCTGCACCCTTGATGTTTGCTCCCATACTGTTCAGGAAGTTGGCCACGTCTACGACATGCGGCTCTCTCGCCGCATTCTCGATCGTAGTACGTCCGGATGCAAGAGAAGCAGCCATCATAATATTGATCGTTGCACCAACAGATACAACATCCAGGAAAATATGGCTTCCGTGAAGGTTCTCTGTCTTTGCTACAATTGCACCATGAAGGATGTTTACCTCTGCTCCTAATGCACGAAATCCCTTTAAGTGCTGGTCAATTGGTCTGCTGCCGATGTTGCATCCGCCAGGAAGCGGAACCTCTGCATGTTTATACTTGCCAAGTAATGCGCCGAGAAGATAATAAGACGCACGGATTTTCTTAATATATTCATAATCTACACTGATATCATCAATTGTAGATCCGTTAATCTTAACTGTGGATCTGTCAATTCGCTCAACCTGAGCTCCTATCCCGGCAATTGCTTCCAGCAAAACATTAATGTCTCTTACGTCAGGCAGATTTTCGATAAGAATAGTTTCATCCGTCATAATTGCAGCAGAAAGAATAGCCAGCGCTGCGTTCTTTGCGCCACCGATCTCAACCTCTCCTACTAACGGATTGCCACCTTTGATTACATACTGTTCCATAAAGCACCTCTATAATTATTTTCACTCCGAAAGTCGAAGCGAATGCCAGATATAAATCTCATTCTCAAAATCTGTATTATAACACAGATTTAGCATTTGTAAATAAAAATTTACTCTGTTCCCCTTCGCTCCATTGTTAGTCTGACTGTTCACTTTACTCCTGACAGTACCTGTGAACAGTTACCTGTTAGTTACTTTGAATTGAATTCTCTTTTAGTATTTCCAAAAGGTCATGAAGACTTTCTTCCAAATCTTTCCCCTCTTCCTCCAGTACAACATCTGCATATTTCTCATAAAGCGGAGTACGTTCTTCGTACAGATCCTTAAGAGTCTGTCCTTCTTTAAGCAGAACGCCTCTGCACTGCAGATTGCCAAGACGCTTTGAAAGGGAATCCAAAGACAATTTCAAATATACAACTGTTCCAACAGACTTCAGATGATTCATAGCCTCTTCACAGTACACGACACTTCCACCGGTCGCAATCACTGTATGATTTACATCGATTGAAGCATTAACCCTGTTTTCAATTTCCTTGAATCCTGTATAACCTTCTTCTTCAATGATCTCACGCAGGCGTCTTCTTTCCTGTTTCTGGATCAGAAGGTCCGAATCAAGAAACTGATAGCCCAATACCTTTGCCAGGACAACGCCTATCGTGCTCTTACCAACTCCAGGCATTCCTATCAATGTTATGTTATTCATAAAATGTCCGTTCTCCTGTTCCATTTCTTACAAATTGCTTAACGCCCATTTTATCATAAATGCCCTGTTTCTGCAATCCCTCTTTGATAACCCTCATTTTTTCGCACTTTTTCTCCGCTTTTTGACACTGTAACCAAAAGTGCCCAGTTTCTTTCCTGTGCCAAGATATTCTCCGTGGGAATATACCAGTGGACGTGCACGGTTGAGATCAAAGCGATTATTCTCATCCATATATTCTTCATCCGCATGTACCGCAAGTACTTCCGCGAGAAACATATCATGAGATCCCAGTTTCTTAACTTCTGTGACGCGGCACTCTATAGATACCGGTGATTCCCTGATCATAGGTGCCTTTACAAATTCAGCCTTTTCTCTTGTGAGTCCTGTTTCTTTAAATTTATCGACATCTCTGCCGGAACGCACACCACAGTAATCAGTAGCCCTAGTAAGTTTTTCTGTCGTCAGATTAATAACAAACTCTCCCGTTTCCATCAACATATGATGTGAAAAGCGGCTTGGCCGGACAGATATATAAACCATCGGGGGATTTGTACAGATCGTACCGGTCCAGGCTACTGTTATAATATCATCTTGTCCTGCTCCATCTGTAACGCTCACCATTACTGCCGGAATCGGATACAGCATATTTCCTGCCTTCCAGGTCTGTTTTGCCATTGTTCCAAAATTCTCCTGTCTGTTCTTTTTGTTTATGCATATTCGCCTGACATCTGTGCAGCTTCCATAAGCGGAGGAATCAGCTGTTTCTTACGGGAAACTACGCCTTCAAGATAGAATGCATCATCCTGCGGTTCCATCTTGAATGCATTTTCCGCCATTTCCCGGCTTCCCTCTCCATAGAACAGAAGCTCTGTTGACTGAGTCATGATATCCGTAAGCATAAAGTAAACTCTTGTGACTCCGTGACGTCCACACTCACTTACCATGAACGGAAGCAGTCTTGCCTTAATTTCCTTAAGCTCCTCTGAATCCATAGAACTGATCTGACCAACACCAAAACAGATGTCTCCCTCTGCAATAAACTTCTTGTAATCCTGATAAAAAATCTCTTCCGGAGATTTATCCTTCAGATTGCTTCCTGCCCGGAACATCTCTTTTGCAAACTGTTCAATAGAAATATCTGCGATCAGCGCCAGTGCTCCTGCTGCCATCTTATCCTGCAGTGTACAGGTCGGAGAACGGAACATCAGCGTATCTGAAATAATTGCAGCACACAGAAGTCCTGCGATCTTAGGCGGGATTTCAAGCTTCTGTTCGCCATAAATCTGATACATGATCGTTCCGGTACATCCTACCGGCTGGTTACGGAAACTGATCGGCTGAACCGTCTGCAGCGTTCCGAGTTTATGGTGGTCGATGATCTCAAGGATATCTGCTTTTTCAATATTATCAACTGCCTGGTCCACTTCATTGTGGTCTACAAGCACTACCTGTTTCTTGTGCATACCCAGGAAATTACGTCTGGATATCGTACCGATACATTTTCCTTTCTTGTTGATGACCGGAAAGGCACGATGACGATGCTTGATCATAACATCCTGTATGTCATCTGTAAAATCTTCGGTATTAAAAGTTACCAGATTATCTGTTTTCATGATATATCTGACAGGAATACTCTGGTTGATCAGTCTTGCAATTGTAAAGGTATCATATGGTGAGGCGATGATGATAATATCCTTTTCATGAGCCAGTTTCACAACATTTTCTGTAACCTGGATTCCAAGTCCCACAATAATACAGCTCACATTCTGGGCAATTGCCTGAAGATGATCTTCTTCACGGTCTCCCATGATAATCATGTCATCTTCCTCAATGTACTCTTTCATTTTATCCGGGTTCGCGGTTCCCACCATAACTCGTCCCTTGATAAAATATCCATGAGGATTTCCTTCAATGATCTCTCCATGGATAGTTTCTGCAATCTTCTGATACTGTGTTCTCGCTCTGGACAAAAGATAACTGTCCGTAGTATCCATATAAGTCTTTGCAATATCACCGATCGTGATCAGACCCTCAAGAGCACCTTCCTTATCTCTGATCGGAAGTGAAACAATGCTGTTTTCCTGCATGATATCCCATGCAGCCTTCAATGACATACTTTTGTCTGCATCCGGACTCATACGGATATCCATGTCCTTTACCTGTGTTCCGATATTGCTTAAATATCCCGGTGGCTGCACGCCAAAGCGACTCAGTACATATTCCGTTTCCTCATTGATCTGGCCGGCACGCTTCGGAACAAATCTCTGCTTCTGACTTGTCCTGTTTTTAATATCGCAGTATGCAATTGCTGAACATATAGAATCTGTGTCTGGATTTTTATGTCCTATAACAAAAATTTTCTCCTGATTTCTCATTGATCGCTATCCTTTCAATCCAGTTTAATATTTGCAAAAAGAGAGCCCAGTGAAGTGGTTGCCTGTTCTCCTGCATCCGGAACTTCATAAACTTCTTCTTCAATTTCTTTTGCCATCATATCAGATGCCTCTTTGATACTGAGACTGAGTTTTCCATCCTTGATCGCTGTGACTTTCACCTTCACCTTATCTCCCACTGAAAGAACTTCAGATGGCTTCTTGATCCTCTTCTCACATATCTGAGAGATATGAACCAGACCGGAAAGACCGTTTCCAAGATTTACAAATGCCCCATATGTCTGCAGACTCTCAACAGTTCCCTCTGTGATCAGGCCGATTTCAAGATTTGATACTTTATTTCTGCGTTCTTCTTCTGCCTTTTCACGAAGGATCTCTTTGGCAGAAAGAATAAGTTTCTTACTTTCTTTGTCTACATCTATTACCTGTACCTGAATTGGCTTATTCAGATATTCTTCTGTATCTTCAACATATTCAAGAGAAAGCTTGGATGCCGGGATAAATCCTCTGACATCCTCCACATATGCGATCACACCTGCATTGGTGATCCCCTTGACTACAACATCCAGAACTGCTCCTGTTTCTTTCAGTTCTTTCAGTTTATCCCATGCAAGAACATCCACTGCCTCTACTCTTGAAAGCAGAATATTTCCGTTTCCATCATCTTTTCGGATTACTGTGGCAGAAATCTCATCACCTTCCTGTACGTTTTCCTTAAGACTAAATCCTGGTTCTCTGCTGAAATACTCTGCCGGAATCACACCTTCTGCATAGTATTTCAGATCAAGAATTACCTCTTTTTCATCTACGCTGATCACACTTCCGGTAAGAATATCTCCTTCCTCTATTGTCCTCATAGAAGCTTCCAGTTCTTTTTCATAATCTTTCATTGACTCAGTCATGATCTGTGTTATCTCCTCTCATAAATTGCAGTTGTTCACCTTTCCTGCAAACAATTACAATCATTTTCCTGATATATCAAATATTTTAGATAAATTGTAACTATAAATCTTCTGAAAAGTTATATCAAACTTAGTATAACATATTTTTTATAGTGGAAAAAGCCACTTCCTCACAGAGTTTTTTGGGGGATGTCTTATTATCTGGTAGTTTTAGACAAAATAAAAAGGCCTTCCGACAAAAGCCCTTATAAACGAGGAGTGCCCCGGTAGTGGTTTACCGGGGCGATTATTATGAAAAAATTTATGTGTAATGAAGAACATTACAACGTCTGTTAGTGAAGTTCTCTTCGAACTGTGTTTATAATAACAATTAATTATGAACTTTATATGAACAAATAGTAAAGTTTCCGTGTATTTGCACAATTTATTTTGCGTTTATTCGTTTTTTTTATTCAATTATACTATACTATTTTATTTTCTTTATATTTTTTCATGTTTGTTTTTCACAAACGCACTCCTGTCTGTCACACAAGGTCAGTTTAAAATACTTCTGGCCAAATCCACTAATTTACCGAGAATTCCCTTAACATCCTCTTTTGTAATTCCAAGCTCCTCCAGCTTATTATATACCTTATTCACCTGGCTTCTTAACTGCTCCTCGTCCAGATCTGTATTTTTGAATTTATTATATAACTGGATCAAAGTTGTTTTATCAGAGTCCGTCAGAGTAACGCCCACACTCTCCGCAGCTACATCAAGTGCAGATCCGATCTCCTCGTCTGTCACATCTACCTGCCCCAGAATCTCTTTTGTCTGCATGATCAGGTCAACCACTTTGTCTGGATTGGAGAGCAGATCATCTACTCCATTATCCTTAAGAATCTCTACTGCCTGATCAACCATCTCTGAACTGCTGTCCTGTGCATATACCATTACCGGTGTTGTACATGCCAGAGTTGCTGCCAGTACCAGTGCGCTGAATTTTTTGTTTATTTTCATTGTAATTACCTCCTGAAGCTATTATTTCCATGTAACCGCCCAAACATTTTCCATTCAGGCGAGCCTATTATAGCATACTTTTCAGGCTGTGTTGTAAACTTTTTTATCCTTGTTCTATTCATAAAACTTTTGACCTTTGTTCACTGTTTTTTCATAACTTCAACACGATTCCATCATATTTTCTGGATATACTAATGCCATAAAAATAATACAGCCAACATTATTTTTATAATTTTCTTTTTCATATGTTGATAACCTGAAATGGCTATCAACTCTCCTTCCTTTTAAATTTAATAAATAGTAAAAAGCATCCGACCAGCCACCGGATGCTTTTTATTGTTTATTTATTTAATTTTACAAAGCAGTCTGACAATCTGGCAAACTGTTCCAATGTCAGTGCTTCTCCTCTGATATTCAACGGAAGTCCACATTCTGTAATTGCAGCCTCTACCTCTTCCCTGGAATACGGCAGCTCCTGTGAATTCTTAAGACTGTTTGATAATGTCTTTCTTCTCTGATTAAAGGATGCACGGATCAGACGGAACATCAGCTTTTCATCCAGCGTCGTTACCGGCGGATTCTGATGTCTTGTCAGACAGATCACTGCACTTCCCACCTTTGGTCTTGGCATAAAACAATTCGGCGGTACATTTGCAACAATCTTTGGCTCCGCATAATACTGAACTGCCAGAGAAAGTGCTCCGTATTCCTTAGAGCCCGGGCCCGTCTGCATTCTGTCTGCAACTTCTTTCTGTACCATTACAGTAATAGAACTTACCGGAACATGGCTCTCAAATAATCCCATGATAATCGGTGTTGTAATATAATACGGCAGATTGGCAACGACCTTGATCGGACGTCCCTGATTCTTCTCCTCTGCAATTTTGCAGATATCAGTCTTAAGGATATCCCCATGAAGAACGGTTACATTATCCCACTCCTTCAGCGTATCCTTCAGAATTGGAATCAGCGCATCATCAATCTCAACTGCTGTGACTTCTCTCGCTGCCTCTGCAAGATACTGGGTCATGGTTCCGATTCCCGGACCAATTTCCAATACAAAATCATCTTTTGTAATTTCAGAAGCAGAAATAATACGATCCAGAACGTGTGTATCGATCAGAAAATTCTGACCAAACCTTTTCTGGAATACAAAACCGTACTTTTGAAGGACTTCAATGGTATATTTAGGATTTCCAAGATAAGGTGTGGTCATATTTTCTCCTCTCACTAATTAAAATCTTTCTCGTAAAGTACCAGATATCCATCCTGATTTACTTTTTTCTTGGAGATCAGTTTACGAAGACCGCCTCTGGACTTGGAAATTGCTCCATCAATGATGTCCTTAACTGCACCGATATTCATCGGCTGATCTTCTTTCTGATTTGTGCTTATCAGATTGTACAGAGATAACATTGCCATCTGATCGATCGTATAGCCGTTTTCTCTTGTATAAATCTTTGCAAAATTAACAAGCTCATCATTCGTAAATACCGGAATATTGATCATAGATGTAAATTTAGAGGTAAATTTCGGGAATCTTGCGATCAGTTTACGCATTCCGATCTTCTCATCCTCAATGATCACGATCAGTCCATCTGTTCTGAATTCCATAGCTTTATTCAGCTGGTTCACCGTTTCTTTCGTCAGCTGATTTGCATTCTCGATAACCAGGAATCCACCTGACATCTTGCGGACAATGTCTGCGATATTTTTTCCGTTGATCTGATCAGCAAACACATATGCGACCTTTGAAGCCTCCAGATTCAGCTGTTTACAGATTGCAGGAATCAGACCTGAGATCAGTCTTGTTTTTCCAGTTTCACGTCCACCCATAACAATGATGTTTCCGGTTCTGGAAGTCTTATCAGAAGCACAGATCTGTGCATCATAAAGTGCATCTACGATCTGTTCTCTCAGTCCGGGTACCTTCGCAAAATAAGTAAAAAGTTTCTCTTCTTCTGAAGTCATCTTTTTCTCTCTCGGAATGATATCTCTTTCTTTGCGTTTCGGTTCCACTGTATAGAGCAGCTGCTCCATATCCTCCTCTTCCAGCTCACCTTTTCTTGCTTTCCTGGATTCAGATTTCTTTCCAGAGCTTCTGGAAGGTTTTATGGTTTCTTCATACTGATCCGTAAAGAAATCTTCATCCTCCAGTTCTGTGATATCTTCATCTTCATAACCGTCTTCTTCGCTGAAATCCTCATAGGAATCATCTTCCATCTCATAAGAGTCCAGATCATCATAGATTTCTTCTTCCGGTTTTTCTTTCTTAACCGGCCCATTCAGAAATTCTTCCTCTGCGCTACGAAGATCTTCTTCTGTCATATAATCCTCAGACTCTTCTTCAGTTACTTCCTGTACCGGAGTTTTTTCCTCGACGATCGGCTCTTTTGGAATTTCAATTCCCTGTGCAGTGGCCGCTTCAAGAATCATATCTTCCAGATTAAATTCAAAATCCTGTGTATCATCGTCCTCTGCTCCAGGCAGACAGATATTCGGAGCCTTCGGAATTTCCGTATGTAATGGATTCTCCATTCCAACGTTCTTCATTGCCTCCGGAATCTCAAGTTCAGGAAGCTTGTTTTCTTTTTCCTGTACAGTTTCTTCGATTTCTTCCGGCTCTGAGACCTCCTCAACAGTCGAAATTTCTTCAGCTTCGACTGTCTCTTCCTCGACTGCCGGAACGTCCTCTTCTTCCTCAACGTTTTCGATCACTACATCCGGAAGCTCGTCTTCTGCTGCTTCTTCAGGATTTCCCTGCTCTTCTTTTTGAATCTCCTGTTCTGTAACATTTTCAATTTTCTCTTCGATGGTACTGAAAACAGAAGTTCCCGAAGTTTTTGGAGGCGGAATGATTGCATCTTCCGGTTCAAGCTCCGGCACATTTGTCGGCTCCGCTTCTGAAGAAATATCCTTTATCATCTCTTCCTGTACAGCCTCTGCCGGAATCTCCTCTTCTTCCTTCGTTAAATCATTATCAGCTTCTTTTTTCTTTCCTGTAAAAATATCACGAATGCCCTTGGATATTTTTTCCTGAAGACTCTCCGCTCCATTGACATCACGTTCATCAATATCTACGCTTTCAATAACAGGTGCATCATCCTCCGATACTGCAGCAGATTCCGTGTTTTCTTCAGACGGAGACTCTGCTTTAAGTTCTTCTGATTCCTCTACAGTCTTGAGTTTCGGAATAAACTGCCTGTCATATTTCTCTTTCTCGCTGCCAGTCAGCATTCCCATACGACTCTTCAGATCCAGAGCTTTCATGACATATTTACCGTCACTGAACCAGAGAACCATCTCATCACAGAGATCCAGACACTTCTTGGTATCTCCATTCTGATAATATAATTTTGCCAGCTCATATGACCATCTTTCCGTGAATTCCTTTTCTTTGTAGTCCTCAAGAATTCTGATCTGCTCTTCGAGCGGAGCCTGCTCTGCCTTACGTATTTTATATTTTAAAACGTACTGTGTACTGTCATTAGGGGCAACTTCCAGAAATTCATCATAGTATTCCATTGCCTCATCAATATCCTTCATTTTGAGGGATACTTCAATCAACCGATACAAAATATTTCTGCCGATAGGAGCTCTGTGATAAGCCAGAAGGAAAATCTCCCGGCTGTCATCATACCGCTTGTTTGCCGCATATATCTCACCTACAACACACAGAGTATGAACATTCTTTACACGACGCCAGTCAATACTGTCTACAACTTCCATGGCATCCTTGTAGTTTTTCTGTTCTACAAGGCGATTAATTTCTTCAAGTTTGATCCGAAATTCCTCTTTGTCCAATATATTCACCAACTTTCCCAGATTATGAACAGTGTAACATACACTAATATGCTTGTCAAAACTCTTTGTTACTGTTTAGGAAGGTTCAAAAACCTCACCTTTTACAACTTTGAAAACTTTATTCAGATGAAACTGATGACTCACAAAATCATCCAGTCCCGTACAGGTTATCAGTGTCTGTATGTCATGAATACAATCCAGAAGATAGGTCTGGCGGTTGCTGTCCAACTCTGAAAGTACATCATCCAGCAAAAGCACCGGCGTATCTTTAATTTTTTCTTTTACAAGATAAATTTCTGAAAGTTTCAAAGACAATGCTGCTGTTCTCTGCTGCCCCTGCGAGCCAAACTTTCGAATATCCACTCCGTTTACCATAAAACAGAGGTCATCTCTGTGAGGCCCGGAAGAAGTCATCTTCATCCGGATATCTCTGTCTCTGTTTTTTTTCAGAGTTTCTTCAAAAAATTCAGCCTCCGTACTGGGCTCATAAAGGACTTCAAGCTTTTCCTCTCCTCCAGTCAGGTTGCTGTGTATCTCCTGAATGACTGTATTCAGATCTTTTACAAACTCTTTTCTTTTGCTTATAACTTTCTGCCCGTACTGGAGCATCTGCATGTCCCAGATTTCAAGAGTATCGCGAAGTGCCGGATTATGATACATATCTTTGAGGAGTTTGTTTCTCTGGTTTACAATATGATTATATCCTGCCAGATCCGTAAGATATATCTGATCCAGCTGACAAAGCTCCAGATCCATGAACCTGCGTCTTTCTCCCGGGCCATTTTTTATAATATTCAGATCTTCCGGAGAAAAAAAGACAAGATTTACAATTCCAAACAGTTCTCTTGCCTTTTTGATCGGAAGACCATTGATCGCAACTCCTTTTGCCTTATTTTTACGGAGGTGCATATCAATCTTGTAGGAAAGTCCATCTTTTTTTATAAGCATCCGAATATGGGATTCTTCCTTTCCAAACCGGATCAAATCCTTATCTTTGCTGCCTTTGTGGGACTTTGTCGTCCCACAGATATAGACAGACTCCAGAATATTGGTTTTACCCTGTGCATTATCTCCGTAAAAAATATTCGTACCCTTATCAAAGTTCAGGTGAAGTTCCCGATAATTTCTAAAATTTTGAAGTTGTACAGATTCAATATACATAATTATTTTATAACTTTAATTTGCTGACCGTCAAAAGTGATCACATCACCTACGTATACTTTACGTCCACGTCGCTGATCTACTTCACCATTTACTTTTACATTTCCATCCTGAATTTCATATTTTGCCTGGACACCATCTTCCACAACTCCTGCAAGCTTCAGTGCCTGTCCAAGTTTAATAAATTCATCTTTTATTGTAATTTCCAAAATAATCCTCCTCTTATTCTGACATACTTCTGTTATCGGGTCTGATTCTGACTGATATTAACCGGTAAGATCAGATAGGTATAGGTTTCATCGTCATCTCTGATGAAGCATGGTGCTTTTGGATTCATCAGATAAAGATGGATTGTCTCATCATCAATAACTTTCAAAGCATCTATCAGAAACTTAGGGTTAAATCCGATAAGAATATCTTTACCTTCTTTGTCAATATCAATTTCTTCATTCATAGATCCCATGGAAGAATCTATCTTCAGTTCCATCTTATGATCACTGATCTCAATCACGATTGGTTTTTTATCTCCTTCTCTTACAAGAAGAGTTGCTCTGTCAATACAGTTTAGAAATTCTTTTTTGTTAACGCTTATCTTCGTATCATAATCACTGGAAAGCATCTGATCAATACGGAAATATTCTCCCTCAATCAGTCTTGATACCACAATTGTCTGATCAAATTCAAATAAAATATGGTTTTTTGTGAAATAAAGACTAACTTGATCATCAATTTCTCCGGAGAGGATTTTGCTGATTTCGCTCAGTGTCTTTCCTGGAACGACAATCTTGCGATCTGCATAATCTTTCTTGAGCGGCATTTTTCTGATAGAAATACGGTGTCCGTCCAGGGAAACAACTTTCAGACAATTATCTTTAATTTCAAACAATTCTCCTGTCATTAAACGGTTATTTTCATTGACTGCAATAGAAAAAATTGTCTGGCGAATCATTTCTTTCAAAGTAAACTGAGAAAGAGAGAGTGCTTCATCCTTTTCAATAACAGGAAGATAAGCAAAATCTTCACCTGCTTTTCCAGGAATCGTAAATTTTGCTTTCTCACAGGTGATGGTAGCTACATAATTGCTGTCGGTTTTGATAGTTATATTACTGTCCGGAAGTCTTCTGATGATTTCATAAAAGATTTTGGCATCCAGTGCAACCATGCCTTTTTCTTCAATCTGTCCATCAACAATAGTTTCAATGCCAAGTTCCATATCATTAGTTGTAAACTTGATCTGATTTGTGGTTGCGTCCATAAGGATACATTCCAGAATTGGCATTGTTGTTTTGGAAGGAACAGCTTTCAAAGATATATTTACGCTTTTTAATAGATTGTTTTTTGAGCAGATAATTTTCATAGTGTGTATAACTCCCTTCA
>SKEE01000765.1_pt1 | contig 32464 bp, 20 predicted proteins | sample 4826661 | NCBI WGS metagenome assembly SKEE01 (sample SAMN11008817, study PRJNA524170) | human gut metagenome | biome: Human fecal sample; material: Feces; isolation source: fecal sample from pouch patient p20 | host: Homo sapiens | place: Israel: Tel-Aviv | collected 2016-11-14
TTTCTAAAATATTTTTTACATAAATACACATATTTCAATACATCCTATGTTATTATTCAACGAAATATTAGAAATGGTGGCACGTGGTAAATCTTTATTTCAATACATCCTATGTTATTATTCAACACAGTCAGAATCAGTAAGAACAGCAGCAGGATTTAGATTTCAATACATCCTATGTTATTATTCAACCAACGAAAAACCGTCATTCTTACATCTTACCGATTTCTATAAATCCAGATTTCAAGCCATTTTCTCAATATTTTACCAACCATTCCATTAAAAATCAGCTATTTGCAAGAAGTCACGTATTTACGCCATTTGGCAGACTTTTTCAAAAAAATGCTTGGTAAGAATTTACCTTTCATTATAAATATGAAAGATTTCCTTCAGAAAAAAAATCACATATAAAAAATACAACCGACCATATCGTTGAGTTCACCAAAATGGTCAAAAAAAAGAAGAACTGGCATTTATACCTGTTCCTCTTTTGTGATCTTTATCTTTTTGATGGATTTGTTTGAAACATTTTTACAACACTATTATACATTGCTTTTCCATATTTGCCTGTGTTTGCTTTCATAGATGTTGCTTCTGCTTTGTTTGTGATAAATCCAAATTCTGTTAAAGTAGAAGCTGTTCTTGTATGTCTTAAAACAGCTAATCCTGTTCGGTTTACCAGTCCTCTGTTTGTGAATCCTGTTGCTGCTTTTGTAAAATTGTGTACATTTGCAGCCCATTTGTAAGAAGTCACTCCATTCGTTGCTTTGTATCCCTGAGAGTTATATAAAGTTTCGGATCCTTTAGCTGTTGCACCTGCAGAATTAATGTGACAGCTTAAGAAATAATCAGCTCCAACATCATTTGCTAATTGACTTCTTGCTGTCAGAGATGGATAAGTATCTGTCGTTCTTGTGTAATACACTGCATAATTCTTGTTTTCATCGAAATATTTTTTTGCACCAAGCACGATACTTAATGTCAGATCTTTTTCTCTTAATCCATTTCCTACAGCTCCAGAATCAGTTCCACCATGTCCTGCATCGATCACAACGATATTTTTATACATTGTTTTTGGAGTTCCCCATTTTACATAAGCATATCCATTATCAAATGTAACGGAATATCCACGATAAGAGCTAGATGGCTTGATATAAACATAAGTTCTTTCCTTATCAGAATTATATTTTACTGTGAAATCAGACATCGTACTCTTTGCAGATCGATTTGCTGATTTTTTGAAATGAGAAACATAATCCCCTGCACAAGACATAAATAATTGTCTGCTCGTATACTTATCTTCAAGATAATACTTTGTGACCTTTTCAGGTAGTTTGATCCGGAGATCGTAATTGCTCTTTGAAGCTTTAACTCTGCTGTTTGGTAATGCTCCTGTAACTGTATATTTGACCGTTGTTGGCTGCTTTACTGCCGTTGTAGTCGTTGTGGTTGGTTTTGCAGTTGTCGTTGTAGGTTTTGTTGTAGTTTCTGGCTCCTTCACAAAAGATGGGTGGTCATATACAAATGTGTTAGAACATCCATCATACACTTCTTTCATCTCATGTATTTTGTTTCCAATCTCTTCTGCATAAGAAGGATTTGTGGAATATTGATGCCAGAGGTTGTCTTTTTTCTGGTTATATCTCATCTTATATAATGTGTTCTGTTGATAAGACGCGTTGTGAATGTAATTATCTGCTACATATTTTGCTGCACCATTGATCGCTTTATCTACACTTGTCCATCCCATGTAGTATGCATAGGAAGAACCGCATAATTGCGGATCACTGTCATATGCTTTAATCCCATACAGATTATAAACAGTCGTTGATGAAATTTTCTTTGTGATGTATTTTCCATTAACTTTGAGAAATCCGATCACATTTCCATTTGCATCTTTCTTTAAGCTGTCTCCAGCGATCACCTCAGTAATTGTTTTTTTACTTAGATCACTGGTTCCATATGCAGACTCATTCAATGTTTGGGAAAGCAGATATACAGGGTCGATCTTTTCTTTTTTCGCTGCTTTGATAATTATATTTGCTTTTCCTTTTAAGACGCTGTTTGTCTTATTTTTTAACATCTCTTCCATTTTTTGTGCATATAAAGATTCATTCACATTATGATATGTATCAATCTGCAGATATTGCTCTTCATTAACTTCGGACATGATTTTTTTCTGATATGCAGCTTGATCATAAGTCTGATGATCATATTTCGGAACAGCCTTACTCTGTTCTTTTGCATAATTAGATGCTGTCATATCATAAGATGTTGTTACATTTTTTCTTGTAACCTCAGGTTTCTCAGGTTTTGTTGGAGTTGTTGGCTTCGTTTCAGTGGTAGTTGTCGTTGGCTTACTTGCTGTTGTTGTAGCAGGTTTTGAAGCCGTTGTCGTAGAACTACCAGAATTTCCAGACTGAGTTGCAGCACTCATGCATCCTGCTCGTTTTGTTCCATCCCACTTATAATGAATCCCAAGCTGTTTTGCTGTCCACGCTCCTGGGACCATGATATAATTCGTGTCATTCTTATAATTGTATACTTTACGAGCTGGAGTAGCCATTGTAACCTTTTTTCCATTTACATATGCATATTTGCTGTTAACAGTCATTTTAACTGTTGTGCTGTAACGGCTCAGTGTAAATGTATCTCCAGAATTTTTATAAAGAACCTTTGGTCCTTCGGATTGGCCAAAAATCCAATAAGCGGAATACATCGCATTATCATCTTCATCAATGTATCCTGGCATTTTTGTGCCTAATACTTTGCCATTCCACCTTGCATCTACTGTTTTTTTCGTGGAAATCTTATTGTTATGTGTGTATTTGATCTTAAAGCTGTCTCCTGCTTTAAAAGTATTCGCTGCATAAACAATACTATAATTTCCAATACTTCCTGCTACCATAAGAAGACTCATCACGGCAGCAGAACATTTTGTTATCAAACTTTTTTTCTTTCTCATAATACCCTCCTAATTCACTTTTATGATCTGCTTGTTTGCCTGTCCTGCTTTTGCTTTATAAGAAATCGTGATCTTTGAACCGATATCCATAGAATCAAGCTTTTTGATCAATGCATCATCCGAAACAAGCATTACTTCAAAACTTCCATCTTCTTTCTGAACTTCAACGCAGTTTCCATCTGCAAATCCGTTATATACGACTGTTTCTGTCTTTGCAGATTTCTTTTCATCCTTTTTTGTTGCGATTGGAACTTCTGTCGTTGTTGCTTCTGTAACATTTTGTTTTGCTTGTGTAGAAGCATCTTGTTTTTTGTTCTGTTTCTGATCTATTGTTACTTCTGGATTTTCTTTTTCCTGAGAAGTATTGATCGGGCGTTTGATGTCTTTTGTTCTTTGAGTTGTTGTTTCTTTTTGCAGCTTTTGATCTGTTTGTTTTGAGCACGCAGTAAATGCAAACATGCATCCTAAAGCGATCATAGGAATGACTATTTTCCTTGATAATTTCACAATTTTCACCTCCTTTCTTCACAAATTAAATATGAGAGATAGCTTACATGATAAAAAAAACAGACAAGGAATTCCTTGCCTGTCTGCGAAATATTATATGTCTTGTAACGTTTGTGCGATATAATTATATGTTTTAGGAAATTTGTTTTTCAGTGTATACGGATACTTACAGTACATCATGAAAGCATCAGCAAAATATTCTTTCGAATCCTTTCGAGAATAACTTAGTGAATCTATTGTTTTTGATTCTGATTGATAAATTTGTATAAATTCCTGTGATAAGCTTCCAAAATTATTTTTTAGATCTACATAATGACCCATTTCATGTAATAATACTTTCTGATCGCTTTGGTATTCTCTTAAAATCACAGCCTTTTTTCTTGCGGAAAACACTCCCAAATTTACTGTATCTTTAAACAATTTACTTCCTGGATCCTGTATCACATGATATTTTTCATTTTTAAAGTCCTGATAAACTTTATCAGGAAGATACCATTTTACATCTTCGATCACAGGTTTCCTTTTTGAATACTGATATCTCTTTGTTGTTTTCTTTACCTTATTTGTTGTTGTGACCGCTTTAGTATGCTTATAAAAAACTGTTTTTACCTTTTTTGTCTTTTTAACAACAGTTCGCTCTTTATGTTTCGCATAATATAATATTTCCCCATAATTTGTTGTAGTACTTGTCTGAATTTTCACTTTCCGACTCTTATAGTACTTCTTCGTATGATACTTTTTTGTTGCTGCTTGAACAGAAGAATTATGATAACTCATGCAACATGCAAAAGCCAAAAAACATATCATAACTAGTTTGTGCCAGATTTTCTTTTTCAATTTTCTTGCTCCTTTCATCTTATCTCACAATACAAATATGAAAGATATGAAGGAAATTAATGGAGACATAATAGAAATACCAATGTAGACATTGTTTTTACCTGTTTTATATCAGGTTTCTTTCGTTTTTTCGAATATAAATACACATGCTGTATGTTTGAGGTATCTTGCACAATGAAATCACAGTCGATATTTTGGTACCCTGTAATTTCTTTATTTTGCATCACATGATACTTTTTGCCGACTGTCAATCCATTTATTTGGACATGATCATATGGAACATCTCGAAAAGAAGATATTGGATTTTGATCTTCATCATACAAAGTGAAGATTCCATCATTCAATGACTTCCCATCTTCTGTTACATGGTAAAGCTGCAATTGTGTGATCGAATTTTGAATGATCATGGAAATACTTTGAATCTGACAATCTGCTTGCTTTTTAACTTCAAAATTGTAGAACTTTTGAGATTTTACATATCCATCGGTGCAATTTCTTTGCGAAATTTGATATTTCCCAGGATACAGATAGTTTTCTGTTAGCTTATTTCCAGTAATATTTGAAACCTTACTTCCTGCTTGATATTTTATTTTCCCAAAATTATCTTTGATATCATCCACTGCTTTTATTTCAAATTTACTCGATACAGGATCCCCCGTCTGGCTGATCGTTCGAAAATTTGTCTTAACTTCCTGTTTTCCATCTTCTGATATGAATTTTGATGATGACAAAAATATTTCTGGGATATTTGTTTTTATGTCTCCTATATCTTGAATCTTGGCAGAAAAATATTCCAGATATTCTTTATGGTTGATGGATAAGGCATATTGATTCTGTTCGGCTCTTTCGATCATCATCTTCCACTGCCCGTTACCTTCATCATTCATTTCTCCAACAAACTCATAATTTGATATTTGATCTTTCTTTCCGTTCCCTTTGTATTGATATAATTCTACACTTTTTGTTTTAGTTTCAGTTTCATAATTCAATTTTACCTTTTGTCTCGTATTTGCTCTTATACTCTCTGTTTGCATTAATAAAAGCATCATCATACAAAATAAGAAGAATGTTATCATTAATCTTTTTTGTTTCATTTGCAATTCTCCTTTCTTCTCTCTGCTTCTTTTAAAGGAAACAGTCTTGAGATGATATCAGTCTTGAGATTCCATCTCCCTGTTTGTATAAAAGAAAACTCCTTCTTAACAAAAAAGGAAAACCTTTTGGCTAGGATCCCCAAGCTCGCGATTTCCTTATCCTGTCTGTCTCGGTTCCTCTCCGGAACTCTCGGCCAGAGCAGGAGTGCAGGAAATATGAGCTTCCCCCCTTCCGTCCGCGAAAAAACAGTCCGATACTGCCGGATCATCTTTTGCAAAACGGGAAAGGGGAAGTAAAAACACGATATTGAAAGCCATCAGGCCGTCGCTATCGGCGAGGTTTCATTTACTTACCATCATGCAATGCATGACAGTCACATGTTCCACCATAAGGTGCTCCGAAGTCCTGCCTTAAGACGAGCTAGATTGTGATTCTGGAACATATGCCCTCTGCTTCCACGACAAGAGCCATGAAAACAACAGGGACGGGCAACGCCGATTTCTGTGCATGATTGGGGACGCCACTCCCTTGGATACGCACTCAAACCAAAAAAGTAAAGCGGTACGAATGCAGAGCAAGACCGCCACGATCTCACCGCAATTCCTCCCATCCTTGGCCTGCCACGACACAGTGTCCGGTATGGGAAAGGTTATTTTTAACTGATGGTCCTCTCAACAGCACCAGGTTCTTCTGGGTTTTTCTATCATGTAGTTGTTTCAACGGATAACTTGGACTTTCGCCTCTGATCCGTCTTTCTTCGCAATAAGAACATTCCGTTCTACTTTAAATATGAGAGATTTCGAAAAAAAAGTTTTTCACATATAAAAAAATGAGCCTGACAGGTATTGCCAGACTCTTTTTCCTAGATCTTTCCGATCCGTTCCATATGTGTTTGTAGTAGTTCATCTTCTAAAATATTAGCTGATACTGTAAAATCACAGGTGTTAATAAAATTTTCCTTTTTGCAATAAACAAGTAATTTGCAACCTTGCTTATTTCGATAGGCACGAATTTTATCTGCGTACTGCATCCAAGCAGAAGCTTCTGGAATTTCAATCAGCAATTGTGTATGACTTCCTTTTGCTTCTTCTAAAACTTCCTCTAAATAAAACTGCATTGTTTTATCTTCATCATATCCAACTCTGCAGACGATCGTCATAACATGAAAATCATGGATCTGATCCTTGTATTTTTCGTAATTTTGAGAAAAGCAAACAACATTGATCCTTTTTTCTTGATCTTCAAAGTCAAAGAAACACATTTCCTGTTGTTTTTTTCTTGTGATAAAAGCATTCTTGTTGAGAATTACTCCTGTTATTTTTACCCTGTATCCTTTTTGATAGTTACGAACTAAGACTTTGGATACAGTACAATTTGTTTCAATGTGATCCATTGGATGTCCAGAGACAAATACTCCTAAAAGCTCATATTCATCTGCCAGATCCTTTAAATGATCTGATTCATAAAACGGTGGCGTATAATGTTCAAACTCATCTTCTGCGATCCGGTGGATCTCTTTTAAATTTTTGATCTTCTCCATTGCACGTTTTTTTAGAGCTTCCGTTTTCTTATTCAAGAAATCTTTTTCTGCCTTTTCAATCTCATTCTTTTGTTTTTCTAAAACTTTTAACTGTTCTGTGTAATAATCTTTTGCTTCGGCAATTGTCTGACGACTTCCAAATTTTTGGAACGCACCTGCGTTTAAGAGATTATTAAATAATGATTTTCCTGGGCGAACTCTTAGGAAGAAATCTCGAAAGCTTACAAATTTACTAATTTTACGTATCTGGATTAATTTTTCTGCATCTACTCCGACATTAGGAATATGAGTTAATCCAAATAAGACTTTTTCGTCATGTATCACAAAATCAAGCTGAGATAAATTAATATCTGGTGCTAAAACTTTGATCTTATATCTGGATAAATCTTCAAAGATAGGCTGCGCTTTTTTAATATCGGTATAGTTTAACGTAGCTGTCAAATATTCTAATGGATAATAGCATTTGCAGTATGCAGTCATATAAGCCACTTTAGCATAAGCACATGCATGAGATTTATTAAATGCATATTTTGCGAATTCCATCATTTCGTCAAACAATTGATTTGCAATATTTTCTGAAATCTCATTATTTTTGCATCCAGTGATCTTTCGTTCTATATCGCCATAAACAAAAGCTGCTCTTTCTTTTTCCAGAACTTTTTCTTTTTTCTTAGACATTGCACGACGTACTAAATCTGCCTGACCTAAAGAGTATCCAGCCAGTTTCTGAAAGATCTGCTGGACTTGTTCCTGATAAACAATTGCACCATATGTAGGCTCTAAAATTTCTTTCAAAGCTGGAGTTGCATAAGACACCTTTTTACGTCCATGTTTTGTTTCGATAACAGAATCGATATACTGCATTGGTCCAGGTCTATACATTGCAACTAAGATCGCTAAATCTTCAAAGCTGGAAGGCTTGAATCTTCTCAGCATATCTTTCATCCCATCGGATTCAAACTGAAAGACGCTGTTCGTATCACCTTTTGCAAAGATCTGATCAAACACCTGTTTATCATTCATTTCCATGTGATCAAAATCTAGGATTTTTCCAGTTCTTTCATAGACCATACGAATGGTATCTGTTAAGACATTTAAGTTACGAAGTCCTAAGAAGTCCATTTTTAATAACCCGTTTTCTTCAATCTTGACCATATCGCACTGAGATGTCCATTGCTTCTTTTTGACATTATTAAGCAAAGGAATATATTCCCTGACATCTCCGTTATCTGCAATAACAACTCCTGCAGCATGCATTCCAAAACTGTATAATCTTCCATATACAAGAGATGCGTCATGCAAGATTGCTTTTGATAACTTCTGATCCGTTTCTAATACATTCGCACAAACATATCCAGATATTTTCTGAAAGATTTTTTGACATCCTAAGCATTTTTCACATGGTTTCGTACATCCATCACATGGATTGGATTGCTCATTTGCTTTTTCAACCATAGCAATGATCTCATTAACTAACGGCAATAAAACCCCTTTATCCTTATAATATCGTACACTTAAAACTCTTCCTGCAGTACGGATTGCTTCTTTGATCTGGTATCTTCCCTGTGTCATAATACAACAAGTGGAATGCTGTCCATACTTCTTTTTTACATACTCAATTAAAAGATAACGTACTTCTGTATGGATATCACTGTCGATATCAGGCATGGAGACACGTTCTGGATTTAAGAATCGCTCAAATAACAAATTGTTTTTGATCGGATCGATAGATGTAATGCCTAAACAGAAACATACCAATGATCCAGCAGCGGATCCTCTTCCAGGTCCGATTGAATATCCGATATAATTTGCATTTTCATTAATGTAAGACATGAATTGATCTAATGACATTTCGTCTACATGCTCTTTTAAATATTGCAGATTCTTTGGCGTTAATTTTCCAATCAATCGTCCAACTTCTAAGAAATCTTTAACGATCATATGATAATCTGCATATCCCATACTTTCAATGATGTTTAATTCATATCGAATACGTTTTTGATATATCGGATCCTGATCCAGTCCTTTTTCTTTTAATCCGGCATATGCTGCTTTTTCCAATTCCGCATTAATGTCTCCACCATTCTTTAAAAATTTTGGATAATGTTCTTCTTTTTTAAAGATAACATTGCATTCTTTGATCAGACGATAGCTTCCCTGCATTGCAGCCTCTACATCATCAGCAGAAATATTCAATTCAGATAAGATACTTCTAAGTTCTTCATCTGTTTTGATATAAAGCTCTCTGGCATACTGATCTAAAGGACGCCATGTTCCATTTTCTGCAGATCTCATGATTTCTCTTGCATGAAAATCATCCTCAGAGTTATTTACCATATGTGCATCATTTGCAGATATCGTCTGTAATCCATATTTTTTTGCATATTGTACTAAAACAGGCATGATCTTTAATTCTTCTGGAACTCTGTGATTTTGAATTTCTATCCAAAAGTTACCTTTTCCAAAAATATACATCATTCTTTGAATTTGTGTATCAACACACTGGTTTACAGCTTCCTGAGGAATACATGCATTTTGATCTTTTCTTATTCTCTGAAATAAATTTGTGATCTTTCCAGTAATCCCCTTTCCCTGGTTTACAAGATTTCTTTGTTTCGTAATTTCTTTCTGCTTGTCTTTGATTTCTTGATCTAATCTTTTAACAGTAAGAGATGCATCTTTTGAAAATTGAATTTCTTTATTCAATTGTTCCAATGCGTTTTCATAGGCTTCTGTTCCTTCTAATTTTGCAATCCTGTTTTTCTTTGCAGTAAATTTTTGATTCGCAACCTTTCTCTCTTTGGCACGTTCTTCTGTCAGAAGCTTCTTTTCCATTGTTAATTGATTTAAATATTCAACTTCTTTTTTCTGATTGTCTAATACGCTTTGAAAATTTTCCACAGGAATGTGATACTTTTCTCCAAAATTGATCAACTTTCTTTTGCTTTTTTTTATAATGTTATCATTATGCAAAAGAATCGTTCCAAGAGGACCACTCATACAAGCACTAGTTGCAATAACATTTTCATGTCCATCTGTTCCTGGCCCAAAAAATCGCATTAAGATATCATCATTCATCATAGGGTATGTTTCTTTTTCCAAATGATGATTGGATTCTGTGACTGCTTTTGCAATCTGATGATACCCTTTTAGATTTTTGGCATGCAGGACTAAATGACTTCTTCGGAAAGGTAATTTACTATTATGATAATAAGCTTCCACGCCTGGGATCGCTTTTATTCCATATCCTTTGCAGCAATCTAAAAATTCTTCCAAAGAAGCCATATTCCCATGTTCAGTGATCGCCATTGCTTCAGCTCCATATTCTGCAGCTTTTTTCACCATATCTCCAACAAGTGCAGCGGAATCAAATTTACTAACATCTGTGTGAAAATGATTCACTATTTTTAACATATTCTTCTCCTTTCGTCATGTTAACTGTTACAAAGTAAATATGATTTTTTTGACAGAAAATAAAATCAGACTTCAATTTTCTGTCCAGCTGCAAATAAAGCTTTCGAAAGGAGCATTTCTAGTTCCTGATGAACACCTCTAACCCCTGTTCCGTTTTTATATGCATCATAACACGCATTTTGAAGCGTCTCTTTTGTTATCGTTAAATTCTTTCCTTGTTCGTAAAATAAACTATGATACTCCTGCCACATATCCTTCTTTGCAATCACAATATTGTAAAGAGACTTTGGGGATAGTTTATTTAACTGAATGATTGCACGAAATCTAGCTAATAATTCAGAGATCATTCCATCATTCTTTAATTCTTGAAATACGCTGATGGATTCCATCTGGCCCTTTGTTTCTGTAAATCCTAACGGGATTTTACTGCATTCTCTGTTCTTTATTAATTCTGGAAAAGCACCAAGGCAGATAAATAGCATATGAGAGGTATCAATGTACTCTACCTGTCCATCTCGTTTTGTAACGGGGACCTTTCTACCTTCAACGAATTTTAATAATGATTTTTGCATCAAGAAATTTAATCCATTTTCTGTATCAATCTCAATGATCTTGTCAAATTCATCTAAGAATATGATCGCTCGTTCTGTTTTTTCTTTATTTGAATCAGAAATATCATACGCATGTTGAACCATTTCTGAAAGATCATTTCCTTTGTATCCAGCTGGCGTATAAGCAGAAATATCTTCAATTAAAACTGGATAATCTTTTCCGCAATATTTTTCCACCTGCCTTGCAACCTCTGTCTTTCCAGATCCGGTTGGGCCAACAATAAGTGCATTTGTTCTGATCAATTCTTTTTGTTGAATATGTTTGTAAATTGTTAATGCAATCTGCTGCATTGCATGATTCTGTTCAATGACGGAATCGGATAACATCTGATAAATACGATCCAACGTATATTTCGGATCATTTACAATATTTTTTGTTTTGCGACGATCACTTTCTATTTTTACAATCTGATAACATGTTGGACATACTTGTATTTTTTCTCCTTCTATAGATAACGTGAACATTGCTTTATTTTTATGACATAATGGGCAGGTCTTTTCATTTGTGTAAATTCTATTCGTCATTTTTTCTCCTTTCTAACTCCATATGAAGTGTTTCTAAATCATAAAAGCATCTTGGATCTAATTTTGTTTTTTCTCTGATCTCATCAAACATATGATAGATCTGATAACGATGCAGATGGTGTTTTGTTGCCACTTTACTGATATTCATGTCACAATTCATGAAGTCTATTAAAATATCCTGTTCCTGGTGTGTTAAATAAGTTTCATGCAATTTCTGGAACCTTTGATCCATATTTTTCGACAAAAATTCTAGATACTGTATGATCTCTACGATCTCATTTGCAGATAACTGATAAGTATATTTTTGTACAGAGTGTTTTACATCTCCAAATTCCCATTGAACTCCTTGATCATGATATAAATGGATCACATCCTTTCTTAATTGATGCTGTAGATGCTTGATCTGAGCACAAGAGCATTCATTGATTTTTAGTTTTTTATTCTGAATTATTATGTTTTTTATGATCATATTTCTATTGTTTCCTTTTAAAATTTCTTCTTTATACAAATATGATTTTTTATTCTGATTTTCTTTTTCACATATAAAATTTTCTCATATCGCATATTTGAATTGAGAAAATTAATCCGGATGCTCCACGAAAGGAGGATCCTATAGGATTTTTAAAAGAATTTATCGATTTTATCAAAGGTTTTGTTGTAGATGGTGGCAGAAGATATCTGGAGAAAAAAAATTTGACTTTCTTTGGGAAAGAATCAAGCCGCTCTTATTAAAAGCTGCTAGAAAATTATGTCAGATATTGAAAGACAGGCTACAGAAGGTAAAAAAGAAATGGTTAGAACTCAGGCAAAAGAAAAGAGCCAATGTCCACGAAACATTGACTCTGATCTTCATAAATAAATACCGGCATGATAATCATTCATGTGAAGTTATGATTATGATCACAGTCACTCAAAAATACATGATCATAATCGTTGTGACCAGTTTAAAATAAGCTGATCATGAACTACCCTTCCCATGCGATACATAATTCCTATGGAAGTTTCCAGTAGTCGTGACAGTTACCCATCTCTGACGAAATATTTCGAAAAACATCTCGCTGTCCGTACCAACTGAGGCTGGCTCACGCAGCCCCTATTTCTTTTACGAGAATACTTGTATAACTTTGATATTCTGCAAGGAAGAAAAGTCCGTGATCTTTGAGAAAGTCTCTGGAAATTTCTTTCTTAAGTCTTACATCTTAAATATGATAGATTTCCTGAAAGATATTTTTCACATATAAGATTCTTACATTTCAAAGGAAGACCACATTCATCCCCGCTCAACTTTCATTATGGACTGGGTATTCTGTTTAGATCAATAAAATGAAAAAGACCAATACGATAGGATATTTCAATAGTACTGGTCTTTTGCCTTAGTTGATTTGTGTAACTACGATGGGATATGTATTAATTTTGAAGAGAAAAATCGCAAAAGAAATTACCTGAATCGCATACATCTTTGTTGGATCACTGACCGTGAAATCAGAAACAACTTTACTTGGCTGTTCTCCATCTTTTCCACTGACTTTTGTGAAATAAGTTCTGTCATTTAAGACCTGTCCATTCACAGATACAGTAGAATCACTGATCTTGTATCCGTCTGGGGCTTTTGTCTCTTCAATGGTGATGGTTCCGTAAGGAACACATGGAAGTCCAGATGCATCTGTATAGAAATCATCTCCTGAAACTTTATATGGAGTTTTGAATTCTAGTACATAACGATTTCCTAACTTCTTAGTCCCTAAAACCCAAGTTCTAGTTGCTGTACTTGGAAGTTCAGATTTACTATTATAATATTTGTTGTAATATTTGACTGTAAATTGAGCACCAGATAAATCTGCATCACCTTGAATGGCTTCTCCAGTTTCTTTATCAACCTTTTTAACTTCAAAGTTAATTGGGTCATTGTCAGGCTGATCGGATACAGTCACAACCGCCGGATTATCATCATCGTTGTCTGTTGTTACTTTCACAGAATGAACGGTATCATCTTTTAAGTATCCCTGAGGAACTTTCGTTTATCGCAATAGGTAAGATCTTGATCTTTCCTTTTCGTTTTTTAAAACGTATAAAACACAAATTATTTTGTTTTACCACATGCACACTGATATCCCGTGAGGATCTTTTCATCATAAGCTTTTTTATCAACTTTCCATTCTTGTTTTGTAGATGCATCATGATGAATCTTAATTATAACAGGTCTTAAAGAATAATTATGTCCATCACATTCTCCATTCCATCCATGCAATCCCATATACATACTATATGTTGGAGCCCATTTATCTATTTCAAGATTTTCATTTATGAAAACAGCAGCATCTTCATTTAATTTGGGGTATCCATTTTCTTCTGTCCAGCCCCATTCTTTTTTTGTTGCTTCATCATAATCGGGATATGTTTTATTTTTTACACTATCCAGATAATCTTGTGTAAGATCTCGACCATCTCTTAAACAAATATCATGTGATACTGTTTTTTCTTCATCATAAGCTGGGACCGTTACCGTTTCATAATGGCCCTGTGCATCATGATGCACTGTCTTATAAACTGGCTTGTAATCATGTGTGTGTTCTGCAGTCGTTACAGTAAATGTCTTTCCGTTTTTCTTGATCACACGGACTTTCACATTATCTGAACCGATCTTTTTGGATAATGTCATCTTCCATGCCCCGGAATTTGCATTTGCTTTCTTTGTATATGTCTTTCCGTTTACGGTAACCTGAACCTTATAACTTGGTCTGGTATAACCGGAAATTGTTCGACTGCCTGGTGTAAATTTGTTTACTTTAACTGTTTTTGCAATTCCATAAACTGTCTTTTTCGCATACAGCTTTTTCTTTTTATAAGATTTCACTGTATATTTCTTTCCTGCTTTTACTTTTGGAACCTTGACTTTAAATTTTCCCTTTTTATTGGCTTTGACACTGTATGTCTTTCCACCAACTTTGACTTTTACAACATTTTTCTTTTGGGTCTTTCCTTTGATCACGGTTGCATTTTCATAAACTCTGTTCACTGAGAGTTTTTTTGTTGCTGCGCTGACATTCACATTTCCAGTCAATGCAATACTTGCAGCCATCATCAGAGAAAATAATCCGAATGTTAGTTTTCTTTTTCTCATAATTGTTCACTCCTTTTTTAATCTATTCATAGTAATAGTTTAAGACAAAATAGAGAGAATTGCAATTTTGTCATTCCTACTACAAATATGATTGATTTATTTTTTTTATTTTTTCACATATAAGATTTCGGATTCTTTTTGAAAGTTATCCGATATTATATAAAAGAACAAAAAAAAGAAGAGTCAGCTATAAAACCAACTCTTCTTCGAATCTATACGTTTTTAATTACGCATTCTGTTTTCTTCTACGATAAAAGAGATATCCCCCTACCATAGCACATGCACTGATGCCTGCAAATAACATCATCTGTGTGTAATCTCCTGTTTTTGGAGTTCCACTTTCTGATGATCCTGATCCACCTGATCTTTCAGATGCCTGATGAGGAGTTGCTTTGGAAGAAACTTTTACTGTCTGTTTCTTATCATTGATATCCTCATGTCTTCCGATCAGTGTATTGGTATCTACATCATACATTTTCTCAAATGCTACCAGAGATTTACCATCTAATGCGCTGGCATCGAATTTAAATACGACTTTTACTTCTCCATTTGCCCCTTTAGCGACAAATTTTGTAGAAGCCATAACTTTCTTACCATTAATCTTTAATGGTTTCTTTGTTGCTTTGTCATATAATGTACCCTGTACTTCATAAGTCTTACCAGGTACAAGATTTGTGTATTTCACAACGTCTACAACCGTAACTTTCTTAGAAGGCTTCACGCTGTGAGAACCATCTTTTTTGTTTGTTGCTGTTGTATGTAATTTTGGAGCATGTACGGACTGATCTTCATCATTAATGTCTTCATGAGTTCCAATTAAAACACCTGTTTTTACATCATACATCTGTTCATAAGCAACAAATGTGTGTCCATCCAGATCACTTGCATCAAATGTGAATGTAACATCAACAGATCCTTCACTTGTTTCTGGTGTGAATTTTGCAGAAGCTGTTACTTCTTTTCCATTGTTCATAACTGGTTTCTTTGTGTTCTTGTCATATAAAACACCTTTTACTTCCAGTTCTTCTCCTGGAGTAACATTTTTATAAGATACAGTATCAACAATTGTGATATTTTTCTTTGCTTCTACAATATGATCTGCATTTTCTTTGTTTAATGCAGTTGTATGGAGTTCTGGGAAGTTGACTGTCTGATCATTGTCATTGATATCTTCATGGCTTCCGATCAGAGATTTTGTCTCTACATCATATGCTTTTTCATAAGCAACAAGAGTCTTTCCTGCCAGAGATGATGCATCAAACTTGAATGTTACCTGAGCAGCTCCATTTGCTTCTGTTGGAGTAAATTTTGCTGTAGCAGTGATTTCTTTTCCATCAACTTTTACAACTTCTCCTGTTTCTTTATCATGAAGAACACCCTGAACTTCGATTTCTCTTCCAGGTTCCACATTTTCATATTTTACTGTGTCGATCAGTGTTGTTTCTTTTCCTGCATTGACAGCTTTGTTATTGCTTTCTCCAGTTAAAGTAGTTCCGATCTTTGGAATTACAACAGTCTGATCATTGTCATCAATGTCTTTATGGTCAGCGATCAACGCACCAGTTTTAACATCGAAAACTTCTTCATAAGCAACAAGAGTCTTTCCTGCAAGAGTTGACCCATCAAATGTGAATTCAACTTCTGCTGTTCCAGATTCTGTTTCTGCAGTAAATTTACCTGTTGCAGTTACCTGCGCTCCATTAACAGTGAATGGTTCTTTCGTTTCTTTGTCATAAAGAATACCTTTTACTTCATATTCACGGCCTTTTTCAAGTCCCTGATATTTTACAGTATCCACTAATGTGATCTTCTGATCAGCATTTACAACATGGATCTGATTATCTTTTCCAATAAGAGTTGTACCGATCTTTGGAATAGAAACAGTCTGTCCTTCATCATTGAGATCTGCATGAGATCCAATTCTGTTTTCTCCCTCATAGAGATCTTCAAATACAACTGTTGTTGTACCTGCAAGATTACTTCCATCGAATTCGAATTCAAGTTCAACTGTTTCACTATTAGAAGTTGCTGTAAATTTCTTTTCAGCAGTTACTTCTTTTCCATCAATTTCTAAAGGATTTCCTGTGTTCTTGTCGATCACTTTTCCTTTTAATGTGTACTCTCTTCCTTCAACAATGTTTTCAACTTTGACTGTATCAACCAGAGTCACTTTCTTGTCTGCATAAGACATATGAGTTCCATTTGTCTTGTCAGATGCTGTTGTAGATACTTTAGGAATCAGAGTTGTCTGATCTTTATCTTCGATATCCTGATGAACTGCATACTCTTTACCTTTGTAAGTAAGAGATTCAAATGCAACGATTGGTTTTCCTGCAAGTTTAACTCCTGAGAATTCAAAGATAACATCTACAGTTCCATTCTTGGATTCTGCTGTAAATTTCACACTGGATGTGATCTCTTTACCCTCATCATCTAATGCAGGTTTTCCTGTTTCTTTGTCCATTAATTTACCATTAATCGTATATGTTTTTCCAACGATCAGGTTTTTGTAGGATACAGTATCTTTAATTTTCATGTTTGTAGATGCTTCTACAAGATTAGATCCTGTATTTGCATCACTTGCTTTTGTTCCAATGCTGACAAAACTGATCGTCTGTCCTTCATTATTGATATCCTGATGAGTTGCGATCGTTGTACCATCAGATTCTCTTGTTAAGACTTCAAAGACAACAACATCTTCTCCGCCAAGATCACTTGCATTGAAGTTTAATTCAACATCAACGCTTCCTGCTTTTGTTGTATTTGTAAATACTTTTGTTCCAGTCACTGCTTTTCCATCTTTATCAAGAACAACAGCACCTGTTTTCTTGTTCATTAATGTAGCAGTTAATCTGTATTTATCAGGAGCTACATGTTCGTAATTTACAGTATCAATGATCGTAACATCATCTGTTGCAGATGCAATGTTATTATCTGTTTCTTCATTCTTTGCTTTTGTACCGATTTTTGGTTCGGATTCATCTGTGATGGTTCCACCCTGAATTGTTTTACCATCTTTTGAGATATAGAATTCGAATTTAACAAGTTGTAATCCTTTGTTGGAATCACTTCTTAATTCTTCGACTTCATATTTACCATAAGGGAAAGCACCTTTTTGGTTATCGACATTAGCCATACTTCCGTCTTCCCCTTGACCGAACCATGTACCAGCATTGTGATCAAAATCAGAAGCTTTTAAAACTGTGTCTTTTTTATAATCCTTTAACAGTTTGTCATTCGCATTTGTATTTTTGGAATGATCAACAGCTGTAGAATCATATTCTCCATTTTTGTCAGTTACAACAACATGGGATTCTCCAGTTGCTGCATTTGTGATCTTAAATGCTGCATTGACACTTTTTTGTTCATCAGATTTCTTATTGAATACATAGTTTCCTCGAATGATCTGGTTTTTGAAGTTCAATCCCTCTACCATATTTGCGGTATAAGTTGTTCCATCTTCTCCATGGCATTCAACGGTATGTTCATTACCATCGCTAATCATGTATCCCTGACTTGTTGCGATCTCTTTCACACCATAAGTACCGTAAGGTAAGCTGCGATCTTCTGTCTGAGCAGTGTATTTCTTTTCTTTGTCATTCCATGTTGTAGAGATTTTTGTAACCTCTTCTCCTGGATTGATAGTTTTACCCTCATATTTGATCGCATTTGCACTGCGGTTAATGATAGAGAACTGTGTTCCTTCTAAAGTTGCTGCATCTTCAGTTAACTTATGGTCTTTACCACCGATTGCTTCACTCTTATTCAGTTCAGCATCGTTTTTTGTTACCTGAATCGCATACATCTTTGTAGGATCACTGACTGTAAAATCAGAAACAATTTTACTTGGCTGCTCTCCATCTTTTCCACTGACTTTTGTGAAATATGTTCTGTCATTTAAGACCTGTCCATTCACAGATACAGTAGAATCACTGATCTTGTATCCATCTGGAGCTTTTGTTTCTTCAATGGTGATTGTTCCGTAAGGAACGCATGTCCCACCACTTGAATTTTTATAAAACTCATCCCCTGATACTTTATATCGATCGTCAAATTGAAGCACAAAATTACCATTAGCTGCCTTTTTAGTTTCTAAAACCCAAGTTCTAGTTGCAGTACTTGGAAGTTCAGATTTGCTGTTGTAATATTTATTGTAATATTTTACTGTGAATTGCGCCCCAGAAAGGTTTGCATCGCCCTGAATCACTTCTCCAGTCTCCTTATCAACCTTTTTGACTTCAAAGTTAATTGGGTCATTGTCAGGCTGATCGGATACAGTCACAATTGCTGGATCATCATCATCGTTGTCTGTTGTTACTTTCACAGAATGAACGGTATCATCTTTCAGGTATCCCTGAGGAACTTTCGTTTATCACAATAGGTAAGATCTTGATCTTCCCTTTTTGTTTTTTAAAACGTATATAAATACAAATTATTTTGTTTTACCACAAACACACTGATATCCTGTAATGATTTTTTCATCATAGGCTTTTTTATCAATTTTCCATTCTTGTTTTGTAGATGCCTCGTGATGAATTTTAACAGTGACAGGTCTTGATGAATAGTTATGTCCATCACATTCCCCATTCCATCCCTGTGTTCCCATATACATACTAAATGGCGGAGCAAATTTATCTACTTCAAGATTTTCATTAGTAAACACCAATGAATCGTATCCTGGTTTTGGGTATCCATTTTCTTCTGTCCAGCCCCAATCTCTTTTCATATCTTCTATTGTGAAGAATTTATTTGGAGTTACTGGATATGTTTTATTTTTAACGCTATCCAGATAATCTTGTGTAAGATCTCGGCCATCTTTTAAACAAATATCATGAAAAACTGTTTTTTCTTCATCATAAGCTGGGACCGTTACCGTTTCATAATGTCCCTGTGCATCATGATGAACTGTCTTATATATCGGCTTGTAATCATGTGTGTGTTCTGCAGTCGTTACCGTAAATGTCTTTCCGTTTTTCTTGATCACACGGACTTTCACATTATCTGAACCGATCTTTTTGGATAATGTCATTTTCCATGCCCCGGAATTTGCATTTGCTTTCTTTGTGTATGTCTTTCCGTTTACGGTAACCTGAACCTTATAACTTGGTCTGGTATAACCGGAAATTGTTCGACTGCTTGGTGTAAATTTGTTTACTTTAACTGTTTTTGCAATTCCATAAACTGTCTTTTTTGCATACAGCTTTTTCTTTTTATAAGACTTCACTGTATATTTCTTTCCTGCTTTTACTTTTGGAACCTTGACTTTAAATTTTCCCTTTTTATTGGCTTTGACTTTATATGTCTTTTTGCCAACTTTGACTTTTACTACATTTTTCTTTTTGGTCTTCCCTTTGATCACGGTCGCATTTTCATAAACTCTATTCACAGAGAGTTTCTTTGTTGCTGCACTGACATTTACATTTCCAGTCAATGCAACACTTGCAGCCATCATCAGAGAAAATAATCCGAATGTTAGCTTTCTTTTTCTCATAATTGTTCACTCCTTTTTTATTAATCTGTTGATATTGACAGTTTACGATAAAAACAGAGGAATTGCAATTTTTGTGTTCGTATACATTTCAAAAAACTAATACAAAGATCTCCATCTTTTCCCCTGCGCCACACCGGGCATGCGACTTTCATCGCACACGGCGTTCCATCTGATCATGCGATCAGACTTGGGACGATCCCTCCACTGCTTGTTATCACAGTTTCATCGGTACTGTGTCCCTACTTTCACAAGAATAAAAACATTTCGTACTGCTTCCTATACGCCATTCTTGCGTATTCTTTTTATCTATAAGTACTTATAGTTACCATCCCATTGACAGATGTTCTTAGATGTCTCTTGCTTACGACGTTCCGAATATCTTAGCTTTCCATAAATCCTTAGGTGTCTGCTATGAGCCTGTCAGATTCGATCATCCTTGTTTGATCGCCCGAATTTCATATAAAAGATTCTTACTTTTCGGTATCTGACCCTGATCTTATCAGTCATGATCTTTCAATCAAGTTTACGTTTAGACCCTTACCTTCGCAGATTCGTCAGTATTTCCTACATTCTCACCTTAGATTTTTTATAGCATCCCGGCATATCAGTTTTCATATGAAGATTCACTTAGAAAACCTTCTGCCGACTTTACCTGGCTTCATACATGTTCACACTGTCATGATCCTATGCATGCAGGAGTTTAGATCATTTGCTTCAAGTCAACATGACGACTCTCATTTCAAATGTCAGATATTCAGTTGTAACTATTATAGTCCTTCTGTTTCATGATCTCTCATTTATCAGAAAACGTCTCGCACCTTTTACGTAATAAGTTCCTGCGTCAACTTCTACGACTTTAGAATTTCCATTTGCATCAGTTTTTAAAGTTGCTACTTTGTTTGTACATGCCTTTTCTTTGTAAACTCCGTACTCAGCATTTGCCAAACTATAGCAACTGTTTCCGTTTGTCATTGTAGTATTTGCGGATGTTTTTTTCAGTTTTAAGCTTCCTTTAGACTCGATCGCAACTTTGTAGATTCCAAATCCTGACTGTGTATTGATCTTTTGACTGTTTAATCCAAAGACCACATAACCAGCAGATGTGTCAACGTGAAGGATTCTTAAACGAACCTTTCCATCTTCTTTATCATGAAATTCTCCCATAGGGTTGCTGATATGAGCACACTCTCCAGCGTACATATGTCGGCTGCTATAAGTAGAACCTTTTTTCTCATTGCTGTCATCATTTGTATAGGTTGTTACAAATGATCCTTTCTGATGGAAATTCAACTTCGCTTTGTTTCCATTTTTTGCTGTGACTTGGTATTTATAGTCACTATAATTTGGTAAAGTCATACCAAAAGTAACATTTTCTAAATCCTTTTTAGCCTGAGGATCTTTGATCGAACTGTTGTTATATAACTGACTCCATGCATCATTATCTTCAGATGGTACATATAAATATTTAATGCTGTGCTTGATTGATTCTGCACAAGCTTTTGCATTATAGTTTACCTGTGTATCTTTGATATCTGAAAAATAACGGATCGCTGTTTTGTATTCGAAATACTGTCCATCCTGTAATTTAGATGTATCGATTCTATCAAAGACGATCGGGTCACCTGTCTTTTTATCAGTAACAAATTTTAATTTTGAAGCCCCGCTAATGGAAGCGCTCACATCATTTGTTAATAATCTTGCAACAGATTTTAAAGCTCCGATCTTTTTGATCTTTACTTTAACTGATGTTAAACTTGCAGGAGATGCTGCGATTTCTAATACTCCAGTTGTTTTGTCAAAAACAGCAGTATCTTTTGTAAGATCCATTGCATCCTCAGATCCATTTAAGTATACCTCAAAGTCACTTAATTTTAATTTATCTGCGACACGTTTACTTGTAGTGATTGGGATCTTTACTGTAACATCATAAGTATTTGCTTCAACTGCCTGTTTTGTAATGTTTTCGCCATTATCGACAATTGTATCAATACTCATTGTCTGATCCTTAATAGATCCAGCACTCATTACCTGTCCTGTGATCAGAACATTCTTATCTTTTTCAAAATAAGATTTTGGAATGTAAGCTAATCCAGTTGTTTTATCAAATTTGATATCTTTGATCACATCTGGATTTGCATTATCTGTACCTTTCACAAAAGCTGCATCATACAGTTTTCCAGTATGATTGATCTTTGATGCTGCTAAATTCACAACATAATAATCTGCATTATCATTTGCCTGATAAACAGGGATAATGCTTGTATATTGGGAAAGGAATGCATCAGAGTGCTTTGTCCATAACTCATCAATAGTACAATTACTTGGAATCTTTGATTCCTCTGCAAGTAATTGTTTCAAACGGATCGTATATCCTGTCTGTTCCAGATCATTTTTAATGTTGGCTACTGACTTACTAGATTTAATAGAAGCCATTTTTTTATTGATGTTTTTTGACACATAAGACTCTGTATCATCATATTTCAGCTTCTTTGCTGTAATTTTGACATCATTGTCTAATTTTGCATCTGCTGCAAAGGTTGTCACCATATTTGCAGAGACAACTCCACCAAAAGATGTAGCGATCGCTAATGTAGAAGCTACAGCTTTTTTAAAATAACGCATGATTTTATTCTTTGTCATATATTATTCTCCTTTACTTAAAATCTTGTTTTTTTTATCTTTTTAGTTTCATGTTCCTTCGCTCTCAGAACATTTTGTTTTTTGGTGGTGCTCTTTTTTCTTGATTCATACAGATACCCCCCTTTTCAGAAAAATTGTGTAAATATGATATAAAACTTTCCCAGATCAATTCTTTTTATCTGGGAAAATTCATGTTTCGGAGAAAAGAATAACTTTCATGCATTACTTATCCACTTTTACTTTTTTACAAACTTTGTTTTGAATGCGTTATTTAATTTTCAATGAACGAATGAAACGTTTCATTAACGCCTCACTATAAATATGATATTTTTGAGAAAAAAAATGGACGTGTTGATATATATTGCATTATCTTGAATTTCCTTTGAAATGCTCACGAAATGCTGCTGCTTCCTTATTTTCTTCTCACTTTAAATATGATTTTTCTTCAAAAAAAAATTTTTCACATATAAAAAAATGAAATCGTCAGATTAATTTTCAGAAATCGCATATTTGAATTGAGAAAGCAAATCCGGATGCTCCACAGAAAGGAGAATTCGGGATGAAAGAATTCATAGTAAAAGTAATCATGGAATTAGTAGACATGGTAAACAATGGGATTATCAGCTTTGTTGTTACCGTTGTTGCCACGAGATATATGACAAAAGACAAAACAGATGTATGCAGGATAAAAGAAAGAGCCAATGCGTCCCAGACATCGGCTCAAAACAAGATTGATTCTGAAGATTATAATCCACAAAAATCTTCTGAAATCATCAATTACATAGATATTCACGATAATATTGACTGCAATATCTATGTAAATATAAACACTGATCCTGAAAAAGATCAGTAAAAAAAGAAAACTTAATAACCAGCATCCGGATATTCTCACTTATGAGAATGTTCGGATTTTATTTTGCTTTCATTTTAAATATGAGAGATTTGAAAATAAATATTTTTCACATATAAGATTTTTTAGCTCAAAAAAAAAGACTTGGATATTCCAAGCCTTATTCCTGCTGAAATCTCAGATAAATCTGATGTGCTCGATTGATGCAGTGTCGAAATTCATTCATAACAGACTGTATGTTATAAGGTAGAATTTTTTGCATGATCTGTGAATACGCATTCGAAGTACACCATAGTTGGATCATCTTTTGATATTTCTGTGCCGTTTCTAATGATTTATTACGGATCAGAATGCAATATGCCTCATAATCATCATGATACAACTGATTAACGCCAAAATGCTTCTCTTGAGAGCATGCAAGGTATTCTGTATCAAGGTCTCCATTTTCTCCATTGATCAAATGCTTTGTAACGCAGGATCCTTTTGTTTGTTGAAATTCTTTTGCCTGATCATATGTAATGACTTGTTTTGGGAAATAAGCTCTTTTTTTAAATTGAAGCAATCCAATAAATTTTAGATCATTCGAACTTAATCGTTCTTTTCGTTCAATTTCCTGTTCAAAACCATCTCCATCATTGATCTGATACAATTCCTTTCCTCCTGCGATATCGCCAGCGATACAGATCGCATCGTATTTTGAACATCCTTCGATTTCTTCGATCATCCTGATGACACCCACTGTCTCTTCGCAGGCAAAACAATGATACCCATATTCCGTTAAAATACAGTTGTTGGCTCTTGTATCTTCCTTTCCAAGACGTTCAAAATGTCCTGGGCAATGGATAAAATCATAGGCGCCTCTGTGAACGATATCTAAACCAAAGTATTCTGCGACTTCTTTTCCTGTTACATTATCTAAGATTTCTTCGATATCATAGAGTGGTCTCTTATTATATCTCATATTATTTCTCCTTTCATCTCTCATTCATACCTTAAATATGAAAGATAAGAGAAAAAATAAAAGGCAGGAGAACCTGCCTCAATTTTGATCATATTTTCTGTTGCATTATAAGAGATCGAGCATTTCCATAGCTGCATCACTCATATCTTCTTCTAAGAAAGAGATATCGTCTTCTTGATTTCTTTCCTTTACGGAATAATCATTCTTTAGTCGCATACGCAACTGTTTGATTCCTCTTTCTTTAGACTTTCTGATTTCATCAGTTTTTAATCCTGTTTCTCTTGCAATCTCTCTCTGTGATTTCTGTTCACAAAAATGCATTTTTAGAACGACACGCTCCACTTCAGGTAAAGAGTTAATCTTATCAGCTAACGCCTTGCGTTTTTCTGACTCCAGAATAATTTCTTCAGGGGATTTTTCTTCCATTTGATTTGAAAAGAAATCATTATCTGTTGATTCGATATGATTTAGAGTCTTTCCATCGATCTTACGTGTTGCTTTGATCGTTTCAATGTTCATTCCAAGCTCGATTGCAATATCTGCATCTGTTGCTTCCTTATGATTTTTTTCATACTTACGTTCGACCTGACGGATCAACTGATTATTTTTCTGATAATGTGCAGTTGATTCATTTACAAATCTTGTAATATATTCTGTCATATTGTGCACAATATAAAAACGGAAAAAGGTTGTTGGTTTTGCTCTTTTCACATCATAAGTTTCTAACCCTTCCAAAACAGCCATATATCCCTCTTGAAGCAGGTCCTCAAAATAATTTGTTACATATGTGGGAAATTGTTTTTTCATCAAACTCTTGATATAATTTTCCATCGCTTGTAATGCAAGATATTTTGCCATTTCCTGATTTCCATGGTGATACATTTCCATGATCTTCTCAAATTTCACCTGTTCTTCTTTCTGCTGTTTTTTTGACTGCTGCTTGCTCATTTTAGTTCCCCTTTCTTTTCAAATTGATTCCTTAACTCTTTGGTATAAGATAGCATCCAGGCAATCTCATGAACTGAAAAACTATGTCCAGTACATTTCAAAAAATAATTGATCATTTTTATATCACTGATCTCTTTTTGTTTATAGTATTGCCAGATGATCTGATGGAGTAGCTCCATTTCTTTGGTTGTGATCAATTTAAGTCCCTCCAATCGTCATATGTTGCTAATTTAAATATGATAGATTTTAAAAACTCTAACTGATTCTAACTGATCGTTGTTACATCTGCATAGAATTCATGATTTTGCCATGCACCTGTAATACGATATCTTGCTTCTTCATAAGATAGCTGTACTTCCCCCTCATTATACTGATCATTATCTGTAAGCGCGCTTCTCTGTAAATTTGTTTCTGTCACAACCAATAATTTTGTGAATTGGTTTAGATAATTCTTTTGCATGATCGGGATAATGTATAGTTTTAAACCATCTTTGATCGTAACCTGATAATGACTTTGGTAATATTCTCTGTTGTACTCCTCTGGATGATAAGAATTAACTTTTTCATCTTCTTTATCAACTCTTATAGAGCGATCTTCCATACTTCCTAGATAAATCTTAGAACGGAAAAATCCATTTTCCCATAAACCACGACAAGTAAAATTGATCTTGTTGATTTCATCTACAAATTGGACAGTTTTTCGTTCTTCCAAAGTTGAACACAATGTTTCTTTTGATCCATCAGGTTTTTCAACCAATACAACGATTTCAGCTACATGAGATTCATACTCAATTGATAATGGAGCAATGATGATCCGATATAATCCTGGAAGTTGCTTATCATTCTTTATGACATGAAATTCATGGACATTATAAAATGCTGAATATGGTTGCATATCGTTTTCTGAACTTACTGCGATCGTATCTTTATTTGTGCTACGAACGTTTGTTCGGGGTGTATTTATATTATCTCTTTTTGCTTCTTTTTTCAAGTCTTTTTTTACATTTTTTTTATTTTCTTCTTCTTTTTTATTTTTTTGTTGCTTTTCTTGAGTATAAGAATCTATTCTTTTTGATATTTGTCTTGATATATTTTTATCTCCATTTAATTTCTGAAAATCTTCTAAATGTTGATTACATAACAGCATGTGTTTCATGCAAAACTGACCATTTTCTTCGTCATATGTCACAAATTGAACATTTGTCATGTCATCTTCATTCAATGAAATAAATTGGCATCCTTTCATATCACATTGATACACTGGACGCATAACCTTTGCCATGATTTTCTCCTTTCTTATTGAAAAAAATTATCGTTCGTCCTGAACTTCTTCCCAGATAAAATTATCTTCTTCTCTTTCATTTGGACCGCAACATTCTGAATGGTCAAAATATTCCTGCGGCATCTGGTCTTCTTCAAATTGTCTTTGTTGTTCCATCATAAAGTCTTGTTGTGCAGCGTCCATTTCTTCTTGTGTAAAAGAGGGCTGATCGTAATAGGTATCAACGTTTTGATCATTTTCAACAACATCATATCCAAGGAAAGATAGACCTTCTTCGTAAACGCCTTCATAAATATCTTTCACAATATTTTGATCCATTAAATTTTCTAATCCGCCAGAGTATAATTGTCTTCCATTACAATGAACAGAGATTTCATCCTGTCGGGACCCCTGTTGGATCACAATCTCATTTCCCCAGAAATTTAATGATGATCTTTCATTTCCAACGACAATATCGTATTTTGCTTCATCGAGCAAACACTGTGAAAAATCCTTCAAATCAGGCAGTAAAGCAATATTTTCCTGAATGCAAACTCGTTGTAAAGCTTTTGAAACTTCTTCGTCTGGCATTTCATTCTCAAGGATACATCCATATTCATCGATCATAATGTGTTTTTCCTGTTCTCCTTCTCCTATGTTGATCTGAAGCAATGCTTCTTTTCCATGCATATCCAAGCTCTTTGGAGGAAGAATATAGGAAGTCGTAATAGGCAATCCTGTTTCTTTACAAAGTTCCACTCTTAATTTATCTAAAAAATTAATATCTTGTTGCTTCATAATATTCTGAAATGAAGTATTCATCTCAACAATATCATTTAAGCAAACTTGCTCTTTTTCATTGAGGATATCATACCCAAGTTCTTCTAATTCTGCATGATACATAGCTTCTATCATATTGGATAAAGCATGTTGATTCATTTCAATCAGCTTCTGATCACTTATTATAAAAACATTTACATTGTCAGCTTCAAATCTCGGCAGATCCAATTGTCCTGAAAAAACTTCTTTATTATCTAACATAATTCTCGTTTTTCCATTTTCGGAATTAATTTTATATGAATGGTTCCAGACGTTCAAATAGCATTCTCTTCCTTCTATCTCAGATTTTTGAATTTCTTTGATCAAAGATTCCATTTGTTTTTCTTGTGTCAAGAACACTGAAATTTCATGGTCTGCACAATATTTTTCTATAAATCTTGAAAAACCAAGATCTTTTGATTCTCCATTTTCCGCAATGGAATAAATTTGTTCTTCTTGATCTTTGTCTAAGATTTTGAATTGCATGTATTTTCCCCATGGATCATCACAGTATTCTGCGGACATGACATTCAGATTGTTTTCTTTTAAATGCTTTACTAGGTCATTTAATAACTGGACATCTTCGTTTTGAAATAATTCTTGAAAAGAGTTTTTTGAATTCATCAATTGCGATACATTGATTGCTTTTGGCTGCTCTTCTTGTCCTACTTCTTTTACATTTTCTGCTGCTTTTTCCTTGTTTTTTGCTTCTTCCCCCTTATCTTTTTCTGTGTTATCAAACATCTTTTTTGCTTCTTCCTGTATGGACAGCTTACGATACTCTTCCTCGAATAAATTCTTTCCAAGTAATGCTCTTGCAACGAATGTAGAGACTGCTGCAAAGAAAGATTCGACTTTATCTCTGACCCATTCAAGAAGTGTACGTTGTCTTTGTCGTTCCATTTCTTATTTCCTCCTCATATATTTTTTTACACTTTAAATATGAGAGATAAGATAAAAAACAACAAAAAACCCGCATATTAAATATGAGATATTTTACAAAAAGTTTTTTTCACATATAAAAAAATCCCTGGAATTACTTCCAAGGATTCCCTTATTTGTTATAAGCTTTCCAGATTTTTACTGGATAGGTATTTCCATATAGCTCATCGTTTGCTTTTGGCTTGTCACATCCGACCCATACAACCGTAGAATATTCATCGGTTACACCCGCAAACCATGCATCTTTTCCATCATTTGTTGTTCCTGTTTTACCAGCTGCAAATCGTTTGGAGTTCCATTTCATGTTTTTTGCTGTACCGTTTTGAATGACATTTTCCATAATTGATAACAATTCTTTTGCTGTAGTTTTTTTGTAAATTTGTTTTGGTTCTTTTGCAAAATATAAGCCAATTCCATCTGCATCTTCCATATGTTCAATGCAGGTTGGGGCAATGAATTTTCCATCATTTAATAAACAGTGATAGGCTGATGCCATTTCAACAGTATTGACACCTAAAGTCATTCCGCCAAGACTGGATGCAAGAGTTTCATCTTCTCCTACAATAGAGCCAAATTCCATTTTCTTTAAATAATTCAGGCATCGCTTTATTCCTATCTGATTACACAACCAATAAGCAGCTCCATTCGTGGATCGTGTTAACGCATCCTCTAAAGAAATAGAACTTCCATAGTCAGCAACATGCTTTGAGATTGCTACATTTTGTAATGTACTACCTGCGTGATATCCAGAATCAATGGCTGGCCCATAAACTAAAATTGGTTTGATCGCTGATCCTGGCTGACGTTTTGATTCAAAGGCTCGATTTAACCCCATCGTTTTCTTTTTATCTGTTTTTCCACCAACGATCGCAACAACTTTTCCTGTTTTATGATCAATACTAGTAGCTGCTGCCTGTAATTTCTTTTCTCCTTTCAACCCATCATCTACAGCCTTTTGTAATTTATTCTGCGCTTCCGGATCGATACTTGTGTATACTCGATAACCTTCAGTATATAATTTTTCTTTTGCATTTCGATACGCAACATTGTATTTTTTCTTATATTTTCTGTATCTCTTTAAGGACCCAAAAGAATATCTAAAATGGAACCCATCTTTTTTCATGATCTGTACGGTTGCACAATAAATCGCATAAGTTGAAGGATCATCATATGTCTGTTCTGTTTTCTGACGATTCAGAACGATTGTTTCTTCTAATGCAGATTTATATTGGCCACTTGTGATCAACTTTGTTTCGTACATATCTTTTAAGATCTTTCTCTGTCTTTGTTTCGTATGATTTGGTTCGTTTAATGGATCATAATAGCTTGGATTATTTGGGATTGCACATAAATATGCTGTTTCTGCTAATGATAATTTTTTCGCAGATTTTCCGAAATAATAATCAGATGCAGATTCAATACCGTACTGCTGATGTCCAAAGTAAATATTATTGATATAAAACTCCATGATATTCTGCTTACTATATTTTTGTTCTAATGCAAAAGAATATGCTATCTCTCTGAGTTTACGGTCCATTTTTACTTCTTTTCCAATGAATGTATTTCGAATCACCTGTTGTGTGATCGTACTTGCTCCATGCTTTTCTTTTCCACCAGATGTCATATACTTTATTAAAACTCTTGCAATTCCTTTTACATTCACTCCATGATGTTTCCAGAAAGCCCGATCTTCTACAGCAATAAAAGCATTTTGGACATTTTTTGGAATATCCTGATAGATCAAATATTTACTATTTGCATTTTCAGAAAGATTCACTAAAATTTTCCCATTTTTATCATAAATGACACTATTTTGATGTTTTTTAAAGTCATTGGCTCCACTATTTGCAATTACCTGCTCTGCTTCTTTCATGTAATTCTGATAAAAATAAATTCCACAGGCAGATGCAGCGATCATGCAAAGCAACAAGATTCCAATGAAGATTCTCCTTATAATTTTCAATTAAAAAACTCCTTTCTAAAAACTGACATAAGCCCACATGATGAACAATCCAAAGAATATATAAAAGATGCACCTTCCATAGTCATCTAAAAATTCGCTTATGATCACAATTGTTGAAGCCCACAGAACTGCGACTATTCCATACTTTTTGATCAAGTCATTAATCGTAATGTCTTCTTTCTTTAAAAACTTGTTGTGTCTCATTTTGAACCCTCTTTCTGAGAAAGCTCTTCCATAACTCCTGAATTGGAAACGGAAGAGCTTTTCTGTTTATTTGTATTTCACATTTTTCATAATGATCTTTAGGATATCCTGTTTCATGATATATGCTTTGATCGTTGACTTATCATTGTTTTTTTCAAGATTTTTCACAGATTGATAACCAAAGTTTTCTGCAAGTTTTTTCTCACGTTTTTTGTATTCTTTATCTGTATAGCTGATTCCTTCTTTTTTCGCAATCTTCTGAATTACAATGCGTTCTTTTGCCTGTTTTTTCGCTTGTTTCTTTAATTGAGACTTATATTTAGCTTCTGTCTTGAAATAATTTTTAATAAAAGCAGACCATTTCATTCCCTGATTCTTTGCGCTGCTTCTATAAAACTTATCCAGCTGATCAGTGCATTCTTTCATGATGCTTTTCGGATATTTCCGAACCGTTGTTCCATTCATGACTTTATTCCATGCAGTTTCTTCATAATAAGATTTTGCTTCTTTTTTCTTCTGTGTTTCAATCATATTTTTTACATATTTTTTGTATGCAGCAACATTATCATACATCAGATTCTTTTTAACAAAATTGTCTGTAAGCTTTGGAACTTCATAAACATTTTTTACTGTAATAGACACTTTTACTGTTTTTCCTGCGCAATGATCAGAAGTATCTTTCTTTCCATAAGTGTAATTAAATGTCTTATTTTGGCCTGGTTTCATTCCGATCAGCTGCTTATCATATCCTTTTTTGAATTGATCCTTTCCTAAGATTGCCTGTGCAGAAGCCATATGTAGTTCATTTATGATCTTGTTCTTACAGGTTCCAGATCTTGAAAAGATCACAACATCTCCTTTTTTCGCTGCTCTTTTCACTTCTTTTTGATACTGTTGCTGTGTTTGTTGAATGTAACTGTCAATCTCGGATTTTTTTGCTGTCGTTTTCTCCTTTTTTAAAGTGATATTTTTATAGTCTGCTAACGTTGTCCTTTGAGCAAAAGAGATTCCTCCGAATGCAGCGATCACAGCGCATGCTGCAGCCATAGCAATCTTTGCTTTTTTTGTGATTTTGAATTTCTCCATAATTCTAATTTGCGAATGATTCGCACTCCTTTCTATTTTTTTTTACATTATAAATATGAGATATTTGATCAGAAAAATTTTTCATATATAAAAAAATGAATTTCAAAAATCTCATATTTGAAGAGCAGTCACCGCACTCTCGTGACTTTAGTCATGAGTTAGGTAACGTTTCCTTTTAAAGAAGAAGATTTTTATATATGAAAGATATTTTTTTCAAAAATCTCATATTTAAGGAAAGAGGAAAAATAAGAAAGGAGCTGTTCGATATGCGGATATTTTCAACATACAGTGCTAAAATTAAAAATTACAATCATATCTTTAAAAAAACAGTATCTGTGTATCGGGAAGCTGTCGATTTTATGATCCAGGTTTGTCTTCAGAAATGGGAAGACATCCGCAAGGAAGACTATTTATGTTCCCCGGTCATTTATGTTGAGAGATTATGTCACAGGACAAAGCGAAACCCAGAAGTGTCATATGAGTCATTTGATCGGAAGTTCTATAAACTTCCAAGCTATCTTCGTAGGAGTGCGATCAGTGATGCGATCGGGAAGGTTTCTTCTTATAAAAGTAATCTGAAAAACTGGAAAGAAGAAGATCCAAAGATCCGTGGAAGAAAGCCTTCCTTTCCAAAAGCTGGGTACTCTTATCCATGTATGTATCGTGGAAATATGTATCAGCAGA
>SKEE01000767.1_pt1 | contig 32395 bp, 37 predicted proteins | sample 4826661 | NCBI WGS metagenome assembly SKEE01 (sample SAMN11008817, study PRJNA524170) | human gut metagenome | biome: Human fecal sample; material: Feces; isolation source: fecal sample from pouch patient p20 | host: Homo sapiens | place: Israel: Tel-Aviv | collected 2016-11-14
CAGGGCTTATGGGACCTGTGGCTGGTATCGGTGACTCACTTGTTGTTGGAACTTTGATTCCAGTTATTTTAGGGATTGCCCTTGGTCTTTCCACTGGTGGCTCACCAATCGGTGCCGTTTTCTACATTGTCGTTTGGAACTTGTTAGCTTATCTCGGTATGAGATTTGCCTATTTCAAAGGTTATGAACTCGGTGATAAAGCTGTTGAATTTCTCGTCGGTGCTCAAGGTCAAGCCATTCGTAAAGCCGTTTCTATCGTTGGTGGTATGGTTGTCGGTGGTGTTGCTGCCACTTGGGTATCTGTCCAAACATCATTCCAACTTGGTAGTGCTAAAAATCCGTACTTGGTTCTTCAAGATAAATTAGACGCTGTTTATCCAGGTTTGCTAACAGCAATCTTCATCGTCTTTTGCTGGTGGCTAATGGCTAAGAAAAATATCTCACCAATTAAAGTCATGCTATTACTTGTCGTTATTGCCTTTGTTGGTGTTCTCGTTGGATTCTTCGATCCAGGTTTGTCTTACTAACACGCTTTAGAAATATCAACCTTACTAGGGCTTTCTTGCGTATCATATCAATCAAAAGAGGAAAAATTCATGACAAAATCAGAAGTGCTTAATGGTTATCAAACAGAAATAGCCTACCAAAAACATATGATTGAAAATCTCGGACGTTGGCTAACTTTGCTCTTTTTAGTAGCAAGTATTGGATTTTTGCTAGTATATTTCTTTCGTCAAACCAATCTCATTTTATCTATTCTTGGCTACGTCCTAGCTTTTGTTGGTGTTTCGGGAATGTTGCTTTTTGGTTACGGCATTTACCGTGGCAAACAGAATGTCGCCAAACTCATTGATGATTTTGAAATGAAACTCCAATCCTTTTAAATATAAATTCCTTTAAAGATACCTTTTTAATCTCATTACAATACTTATTCAAAAACAAAAAGTTTCTAGTACATAATCTCTTTGCTAGGGACTTTTTTAATAACTCTTTTTTCTGAATTTTAAAAATATATTGACAGAAAGCAAAAATAAGGGTAAACTGTAAACAATCAAAAACAATGACGGTAAGCCATGTGAAATGTCTCATGGTTTACAACTTAACAGGAGGAAATATGCTGAAAAAGGCGTCTGTAATGACTGAAAAACTAAATCATTACTATTACTTTAGTTTCTTTAGATAGACGTTTGTAGCCAATCATGGATGCAAACGTCATACCGTTTGTATCTATGAAGCTAAAGCATTTTACTGTTGAGAAAAGCCGATTAGATACTTTGAGTTCTAATTGGCAAGTAAGATATGTTTTTACGCATGTATTGGAAACCAGTTAGACTTTTGAGCCTAGCTGGTTTTATTTATTGTGGCTGATGTAGAACTAGGCAGTTCTAATATTGAGAAAGTTTTCCAATTTCGACAGCAAGATTGGGAGCAAGAAAAGCGGAGGTAAGTAGTATGAAAAGAAACATGGCAACTATTATGGTTTTGATGTTAGCTGTGCTCACATTATTTGGATGTTCATCATCAAAAAGTACTAGTGACGATGGTGTCCATATTGGGATTCTTCAGTATGTTGAACATCAATCGCTAACAGCAGCTCGCAAGGGATTTGTGGATGAATTAGAAAAAGAAGGGTATATTGACGGGGATAATATTGTCATTGATTATGAAAATGCACAAGGTGACCAGTCAAATTTACAAACCATTTCAACCAATTTGATTGCTAATAATGACCTTGTTTTAGGGATTGCAACACCAGCCGCACAGACCTTGGCTAATCTATCAACCGACGTTCCAGTCTTGTTTACAGCAGTTACCGACCCAGTATCAGCAAAATTAGTTGATTCAATGAAAAATCCTGGGGGTATTGCAACAGGGACAAGCGATATGTCACCTATTTCAAAACAAGTCGAATTATTACAAAAAGTTATGCCGAATGTAACAAAAGTTGGCATCATGTACACGACAAATGAACGCAATTCCGAAGTTCAAGTTGAAGAAGCAAAAGAAGTGTTTGCTAAGGCAGGTATCGAGGCCATTACCAAAGGTATTTCATCAACGAACGATGTTCAAGATACCGCTAAAAGCCTGATGAGCCAGACAGAAGTTCTATTTATCCCAACGGATAACATGATTGTTAGTGCTATCTCGCTCATTACAGAATTATCGAAAGAAACAAAAATCCCAGTTGTCGGTGGTTCAGCAGATGTTGTGGAACAAGGTGTCCTTTTTACGTACGGTGCCAATTACGAAGCCCTTGGTCGTCAAACGGCAAAATTAGCCATTCGTATCCTTGAAGGTGAAGATGTTAGTGATGTTGCTGCGGAATACCCAGAGACACTAAACGTCGTTACTAATGATGAAATGGCTGAGACTTTAGGAATTGATTTAAGCAGTATTGAGAACGACACGACAGAATCGTCTTCTGATACGACCGAAACAAGCACATCAGCAAGCTCAAGCACAACGAAAACCAGTTCATCAAGCACGTCAACACAAACGTCAGATTCATCAAGTACGAACGGTTGGCTTGATATTGTTTTATCGGCAATTTCACAAGGTCTTTTGTGGTCAATCATGGCCATTGGTGTCTTTATTACTTTCCGTATTTTAGATATTGCTGACCTTTCTGCCGAAGGCTCATTCCCACTCGGGGCAGCTTCAACAGCGATTATGATTGTCAATGGCATTAATCCCCTAATTGCTACTATTGGTGGTTTTGTGGCAGGAATGGTTGCTGGTGCAGTGTCTGGTTTCATGCACACCAAGATGAAAATTCCAGCTCTGTTAACAGGGATTATTACTCTTACGGCACTTTATTCTATCAATCTTTTGGTGCTAGGTAGTGCCAATGTTTCGTTAGCAGGTCAAGAAACACTCGTGACCTTAATGACATCAGCACTTAACTTGTCGAAACTATATGCTGTGATTTTGATTGGTGTTATCTTTGTCGCATTAGTCATTATCTTGCTGGTGGTTCTGTTAAATACGCAAGTCGGTCTCGCGCTTCGTGCAACAGGTGATAATATTGCTATGGGTGAAGCTAATGGTATCAAGGTTGACCGCATGAAGATTTTGGGTTACATGATTTCAAATGGTTTGATTGCCCTTGCTGGTTCACTTTTGGCACAAAATAATGGCTACGCGGATATGAATATGGGAACAGGTACGATTGTTAATGGTTTGGCATCTATTATCCTTGCTGAAGTTATCGTGAAATATTTGCCACTTGGCAAACGTCTCTGGTCAATTGTTCTTGGTTCAATCTTATATCGTCTGGTGCTTGTTATCATTCTAGCCATGAATGTCGATGCGCAAATGCTCAAATTAGCGTCAGCGATTCTGCTTGCCTTGATTCTCTATGTTCCAGAAATTCGCAACAAACTTCATATCAAACCCTCAAAAACATTAACTCCAGGAGGTGAAGATTAATGGCACTTTTAACATTATCAAATATTCATAAAACCTTTGAAAAAGGAACTGTTAACGAAAATCACGTTTTGCGTGGCTTAGATTTAGACATTGAACAAGGTGATTTCATCTCTGTCATTGGAGGAAATGGTGCTGGGAAATCAACACTTATGAATTCCATTGCTGGCGTCGTTGACATTGACGAAGGAGACATTCTTCTGGAAGGAAGATCTATTCGTAAAGCTTCTGTTGCCGCACGTTCAAAAGATATTAGCCGTGTATTCCAAGACCCACGAATGGGAACAGCAACCAATTTAACGATTGAAGAAAATATGGCGATTGCTTACCGTCGTGGTAAAAAGCGCAGCTTCTTCAAAAAATCTGTCACCGAACAAGAACGTGAATTGTTCAAAGAAACGTTGACAGAACTTGGTTTAGGACTGGAAAATCGTATGAAAACAGATGCGGCTTTCTTATCAGGTGGTCAACGCCAAGCACTAACGCTTGCTATGGCAACCTTGGTACGCCCCAAAATTCTTCTCTTAGATGAACACACAGCAGCTCTTGACCCAAAAACAAGTGACATGGTTATGCATTTAACGAAAAAAATCGTTGAAGAACAAGAGCTAACAACCCTAATGATTACTCATAATATGGAACACGCTATCGAGTATGGTAATCGTCTTATCATGCTTTATCATGGCAAAATCGTGGTTGATGTTCGTGGCGATGAAAAGAAAAACCTCACCGTTGCTCAACTCATGGACCTCTTCCACAAAAATAGCGGTCAAGCCCTAAACGACGATGCCCTAGTGCTGGGGTGACATAGATTAATTGAGAAAAATTACTTTCATAATAGGAACAATTTCAACTCAGTTTTCTTTTTCTGAGAATTAGTGTTTTTTTCTTGACTATTTATGATCAAGTGTTAGAATAGTTTTTGTAGAAATTAGCACTCGTTACATTAGAGTGCTAAAAAAGAATTTAGCTCTGCTATTTTCAAACAAAAATTAAGAGATAATTGGAGGCAAAAGCATGTTAAAACCATTAGGTGACCGTGTGGTCTTGAAAGTTGAGGAAGAAAAAGAGCAAACAGTTGGTGGTTTTGTCCTTGCTGGCGCAAGCAAAGAAAGAACTCAAGTAGCAACTGTTGTAGCAGTCGGTGACGGTGCTCGTACCTTGACAGGTGAATTGGTAGCACCAAGTGTTGCAGCAGGTGATAAAGTCATTATTGAAAACGGTGTTGGAATTGCAGTCAAAGACGACGATAACACAGTAACTATTGTTCGTGAAGCAGATATTTTGGCTATTCTAGCATAAGAGAAATTGTGCTATTAATGTTTATTTAGAAAATTTATCAAATAGAAATAAAAATAGAGGAAACTAATCATGGCAAAAGATATTAAATTTTCAGCAGATGCACGTGCAAGCATGATGCGTGGTGTGGATATTTTGGCAGATACCGTTAAAGTAACTTTAGGTCCTAAAGGTCGTAACGTGGTTCTTGAAAAATCATTTGGTTCACCACTTATCACAAATGATGGTGTGACAATCGCCAAAGAAATCGAATTAGAAGACCATTTTGAAAATATGGGAGCTAAACTTGTATCAGAAGTTGCTTCAAAAACAAACGACATCGCTGGTGATGGTACAACAACTGCCACAGTGTTGACGCAAGCTATCGTTCGTGAAGGTCTTAAAAACGTTACTGCGGGTGCAAATCCAATTGGTATCCGTCGTGGTATCGAATCAGCTGTTGCTGTTGCAGTTGACGAATTGAAAGCTATTGCTCAACCAGTTGCTAATAAAGAAGCGATTGCTCAAGTTGCTGCGGTTTCATCACGTTCTGAAAAAGTTGGTGAATACATTTCAGAAGCTATGGAAAAAGTTGGCAACGACGGTGTTATCACTATCGAAGAATCACGTGGTATGGAAACAGAACTTGACGTTGTTGAAGGTATGCAATTTGACCGTGGTTACCTTTCACAATACATGGTTACTGACAATGAAAAAATGGTTGCTGACCTCGAAAATCCATACATCTTGATTACAGATAAGAAAATCTCAAACATTCAAGATATTTTGCCACTTCTTGAAGAAGTGCTTAAAACTAGTCGTCCACTTCTTATTATTGCGGATGATGTTGATGGTGAAGCTCTTCCAACACTTGTGCTTAACAAAATTCGTGGTACTTTCAACGTTGTAGCTGTTAAGGCTCCTGGATTTGGTGACCGTCGTAAAGCAATGCTTGAAGATATTGCCATTTTAACTGGTGGTACTGTTATCACAGAAGACCTTGGTCTTGATTTGAAAGATGCAAACATGACAGCTCTTGGACAAGCTGCTAAAGTAACTGTTGATAAAGATAGCACAGTTATTGTTGAAGGAGCTGGTGAGGCTTCAGCTATCGCTAATCGTGTCAATGTGATTAAATCACAACTCGAAGCAACGACATCAGAATTTGACCGTGAAAAATTACAAGAACGTTTGGCTAAATTAGCTGGTGGAGTAGCTGTTATCAAAGTTGGTGCAGCGACAGAAACAGAATTGAAAGAAATGAAATTGCGTATTGAAGATGCGCTTAATGCCACACGCGCTGCCGTTGAAGAAGGTATTGTTGCAGGTGGTGGTACAGCACTTGTCAATGTCATTTCAAAAGTTGCTGAACTTGAACTTGACGGTGATGAAGCAACTGGTCGTAACATTGTTCTTCGTGCTCTTGAAGAACCGGTTCGTCAAATTGCATTCAATGCTGGTTACGAAGGTTCAGTTATCATCGAACACTTGAAAAACTCAGAAGTTGGTACAGGATTTAACGCTGCCAATGGTGAATGGGTAAACATGGTTGAAGCAGGTATCATTGACCCTGTTAAAGTAACACGTTCAGCCCTTCAAAATGCCGCATCAGTTGCAAGTCTTATTTTGACAACTGAAGCCGTTGTGGCTAATCATCCAGAACCAGCTGCACCAGCGCCAGCAGCTCCAGGTATGGATCCATCAATGATGGGTGGCTTCTAAGCTAGATAAATGATTATTAAAAATAACGAAAACTCCTCAAATTCTGAGGAGTTTTCATTTGCCTTGAAAGCAATGTCTTTATTTAAGAGTTTTATAACAAAATTTGATATAATAAGGCAAAGTATAGATAACGTGAAAAAGAGCTAGCGCTCATTAATTATGGAGAAAAATGATATTGAACGAAAAAGAATTAATGAATTTAGGTGAACTTTATCGGGAACTCAGAGTGGCGCGTGGGCTGAAATTAAAAGATGTGGCACGTGGCAATGTGTCTCTTTCACAATTATCAAAATTTGAAAATGGGCAAACAATGTTAGCAGCTGATAAATTGTTAGTAGCTATTTCTGGTATTCACATGAGTTTCGCCGAGTTCGGGCATGCTTTAAATCATTATCAAGAAAGCCCCTTTTTTGCTGTTGGTAAACAGATTGCAAAATTACAGTTAAAGGGTGATGTTGAAGGATTAAAACAATTGCTGAACACTTTGGAAGATACGGAAACATTTGACACCTATAACCGGCTAAATAGGATAGATGTCGCTAGCGCTATTCATTCACTAGACCCAAATTATGAAATCGCCGATGAGGACAAGAAGTTTTTGACAGACTATCTTTATGGTATAGAAGAATGGACGGAGTATGAGCTGTACATTTTTGGAAATACAATGGCTATTTTGTCAGATGCAGATTTGATTTTCTTAGGGAAAGCTTTTGCAGAACGTGATAAGTTTTATTTATCGTTGCCGCAGCATAAAAAAACAGCAGAGCTAACCTTTTTAAATATCATCTTTGCGCTAATTGATCGCGAAGAGTTTTATTACACCACTTTTTTTATTGATAAACTGGAAAAATTATTAAATTATCAAGATATGTTTGCGATTGTTGTTTTAAATTTCTTAAGGCAAATTCTAGCTTATTTAAAAGGTGAAATAACAACGACCGAACCAATGGAAGAATATATTGAAATGGTAGAAAAACTAGGTAACCCTACAACTGCTTTGGTGTTAAGAGAACGGTTAGAAGCATTTTGCCTAAAAGACAAGAAAAGAGCAGATAAACAACCACCGCTAACCTAATAGTGGATAATTGTTATCTACTCTCTGTGTTCGGAAATAGTTGGCACTAATTAAAATGGCCAAATTCTAAAAGTTAGAAGAACAGCTGCTACAGCAATCAATTTTTTGAGCATAACATTACCTCCCTTTTCTATTTATTATAGAATAAAATAAGAAAAAAAGCTAAAATTCTCAAATATGAAAAAAATATTTTTAAATTTTCGTATTTGAGAATTTTTAATATCGGCAGTTTTCTATGTTATATTATATCCATAAGTATTTTGATTAATGCTTAATGGAACCATGTCGTTCTTATATGTAAGAAGTTTCAAGTATGAAAATCAATTGATTGGGAGCTTTTGATTTTGGGAGCATACTCGAAAACCAAGATATTGTTCTAAGGGAATTGGACTTTCCTAGGAGAAAATTAGCAGAATTGCTAAATAAGACTTGAACAATGACCGGTTCAAGTTAACAAATCATACCTTTTTCAATTGAGTGACACCATCTGTAGTATTCGTAGTAGTATTATTTACTCAATTACAAATTAGTATATCCATGAGGTATGATAACATTAAGAACGGTTTATAAGGTTTGTTTTAGACATGATTGTTCACCTATAAAAGTACTGATAGCTAACCTAGACATCCTCGTAGACCTTATATTTATTTGATACCGTATTTTCGGTTGGGGGCAGCTGAAAATATGTTGGTGCAGCTTGATGAATGATTACCTTCTGAAAAGACTGATAAGCTACACTAAAAAACTTAAAGAAAAAGCGAACTTTTTGATTTGGTGGGGTTCGTTTTTCTTTTGCATCAATTTTTCCACGAAGCATTAAAATGGTCGAAAAATAATAGAAGGTGTAGTATACTAAAAGCAACAATAACAGTTTACTCGTGAGTGTAGGAGTTTTTGAGGTGAAAGGGGTAAGCTTATGTTCTTTTGGTTAGGTGTTGTTGGTGCTGTTTTGGGTGCTATTTATATTGTTAGGAGTGATAATAAAGATGATTTTTGACTAATGGCGGCTTTTTGAGTCGTTTTTTCTGTTTTTTACTGTAATGTGGTGTGGCTATTTTGTAACAAGAAGTTAAAGAATTTTTGATATAATATGTGAAATAGTAAGAATAATGGAGAAAAGTCATGAAAAAGATAAAAAGCATTTTAAGATTAAAAAAAGTTTGGATACCTAGTCTTATTTTAGGACTTGCTTTGGTACTATTTTTGGTGTGGGGGAGTTTTCATTATTCAAAGAAACATTTGATTGAGGAATATGTCTCCGCTTACCGTCAGTCTGGCGATACGTTTGAAAATATCAAGGGATATGTCGTCTGGTCGGATACCAATCAACAAGTGACGAATGACCAAGCGCAATATACGATGTTTACAAAGCTTTCTAAAAGTGAAGCCCAAAAACTGTTAGAGACGCTAGAGAAGGCAGACAGTTCGGATGATTCCTACATTAAAAAAGTGGGGCGAAGATTTCTCTTTTTCCCCGCTTACCGAGTAGCTTTAAAACCAATGAGTTTAACCATTAAGACAAATATTAATCAGGTTGATGTTCTTTTAAACGAGAAAAAAGTAGCGGTTAGTGATTCGGAAGATTATACGCTGACACTTGAGCGTTTACCAATTGCGGATTATACGGCGAGTATTTCAGGCACTTACAATGGGAAGTCAGTAGAGCTAAGTAAGGCTTATGACGGTGAAAATAGCTTGTTGGATTTGACTGTTAGTTTTAAAACATTCAAAGTAACAAGTAATTTGACTGACGGTGAGCTTTATTTTGATGACACACGCATTGGGACTTTGTCAAATGGTGAGTATGATGTGAGTGATTATCCTTTGACGGATTCTGCGCAAGCTTATGTTAAAAAGAATTATTCAGACGGAGAATTGACATCACAAAAGCAGGCTCTTTCTGGCATTTCTGATGGTGATACGGTGGCTTTAGATGCTGAAAATCTCTTAGATGAAGCAAGTGCTGGTCAGATTCTTGTGTCAGCTTTTGACCAATTGATTTCGTATTTAAGCACGGGGCAAGATTCATCAACTGTCTCTACGGTATTTGAAGATGGAGCGAATAATGAGTTTTATAAAGGCTTAAAAGAGAGCATTAAGGCGAAAATGCAGACAGATACTCGTAAGGCGTCAAGTCTGACTGTGCCAGCCATCACGCTGACGAGTCTGTCTCAGATTGGCAAGGAGTCCTATCTCGTTAACTTTTCAGCAACTTATGATTTTTATTATGATAAATCAACAGATAGCGAGAAAAATACATCTGGTGATGTTATTCAGACCTTGGAAGGCAAGATGACCTTGAAAAAATCAGGTTCAAGCTATGTTGTGGCTAATTCTGGGCAAAAAAATATCACCGTGACAGGTGAGAATAATCAAGTAAAATCAGATTCAGTCTTCCCAGAAAAAATTTTGGGAACATGGAAGGTTGATGATAAGGATGACATCATTTTCAAGTTTGAGGCTGACGGTATGATTACTAAAACAACGAAAGATAACGAAGTCAAAACAGCAAAAGTTACTAAACTTGAAGAAGAGGGGGATAATATTTATCGTTATGTTTACGATGACGGTACCGATACATCAGCCTTTATTACTAGCGGTATTGGCGGTATCGGTGTCAAATATGCCTTCGGTATTAAAATTGATGGGTCACATTTGAAATTAGTCCTTTGGCAAACTGGAACAAATGACGATTTTGATTACAGTAAACCACTTTACGGCAACACATTAACGAAAAAATAGAAAGTTATTCTGTTTAACAGTTGAAAAGCGCACAAAGAACGGCACCCCAAAAGTTAGACACAAAATCTAACGATTGGGGTGCTTTTGTTTTATGATAAGCCTGCTTCAAAGGTTTGAGATTTGGCTTCAACGCTGATTTTTTCAAGGGTAAATGGGTGGGTGAAACTTAATTTGTGCGCATGTAGCATAAGACGTTTGGCAGGGATTTTGCTATAAAGTGGGTCGCCGATAATGGCATGGTTGTGAGCTGATAAGTGCACACGAATCTGATGTGTGCGTCCCGTCTTTAAGCGGCATTTGACCAGAGTTCCATTTGGAAAAACTTTGAGTCGGTCAACGATGGTTAAGGCAGTTTGCCCATTTTTGCGGTCAATCACGCGCTTTCTACGGTCATGACGGTCGCGCCCAATTTTATCTTGAAAGACTTGGTGTTTGGGTTCGAATTTTCCTTGCACCAAAGCCCAGTATTCGCGAGCAATGTCTTTGTTTTCTAGCAGGCGATTGAGGATTGGCAAAACAAAAGGATTTTTGGCAAACATGACAGCTCCGCTAGTTTCCATGTCTAAACGGTGAATCACATAGCACGTTTGTCCGACATAGGCAGAGACGTGGTTAAGCAGAGTAATTTCATTGGGTTCGTTGCCATGGGTTTTCATGCCTTCTGGTTTGTTGACGATGATGAGGTGCTCGTCTTGGTAAAGACAATCAACCAGCTCAGCTTGTCCAAAAGGAATCTCTTTTTGGGGATAATCGTCATCATCAAAAATTAAATGAATCGTGTCACCAGTTTTGACCAAACTTTGCCAATTAATCATTTCTCCGTTGATAAGAAGATGTTTTTTAGTGCGCAAGAAGTGGCGAATTTTTCGTGGAATGAGCAAATGCTCCTCTAAAAGTTCTTTGACCGTGCAGTCTGGATAAGAATTTTTAAGCGTAAATGATAAAGTCATAGCTCTATTATAGCATGACTACAAGTTAAAACGCACCTTGTTTGGTGCGTTGGTAGTTTATTTTTTGTCGTTTTCATGCAACCAATCGTGGTATTGTTCCAACAAATTAACTGCCATTTGAGTTGCGACTGCTATTGAATAGGCTTCAGTGCCTTCGGCCTCGCTTTCAGAAACTTCAATTTTTGTTTCATCATAAACGGCTTTTAAACTTTCGTGTGACAATGTTTTTTTAAATGCTTCAAATCCTTTGTTCATCGTGAAATCCTTTCTAATAATAGGTAGAAGTATTGTGGGAATGAGTGGCTGTTTGAGACCAGTTGTGCCTATTTTTCTATGCTTTTATTTTATCACAAAAAGACTAAAATGAAATGAAAACGTTGTATTATTTAAGAAATCCCTTTATCTCTGACGATTTTAAAAGAAATTGATATAATGTAGCTATAGTAACGTAAGAATATAAATGCTTAATTTAAAGGCGTTTTGAACTATTTTATATAATTGTGGTAAAGAAACTAACCAAAAAATAACCAAGCAACGTATTTTTAATCAATTTAGGTATAGAATAAAGTGTATTAGTTTTTAACTAATACACTTTACTGTGTATTCAATATGATCTTTTGTTTTTTTAGAATTATGGTGAAATAAATGTAATTAAAAAAAGAATAAAAGGAATGCAACAACAAGGAGTGTAACAACTATGTGAACTATTCAAACAGAATAGTTGTGTTAGTATGAATTTTGTAGTATGGTATTGTACAGAGACTTCCATAGTACTGTGGTTAATATTAATTCCATACGGTATTATGAGTTAGAAAGGATATGTAAATAATGATTGAAATTACATTTTTAAACGCAGGAAACCAAGAACGAGTGGTGACGTTTGACTCATACGAAGAATTCGAACGTTCACAGCAAGCTTGCTCAATTGATATTGCCGACTATTACAAAGTCACTAAGGTCGTTTATAACGGTCATGTACTGGATTATTCAGGAAATTATGGCAACTTATTTTACTACTTTTTAAAACAAGATTTAACACAATATCGCTAATATCATGTTTGTTATTTAATGATGCGGTGCTTTTATGGGAGAACAAAAATGAAAACATATGATTTATTAGTTATTGGCTTTGGTAAAGCTGGAAAGACACTTGCTGCTAAGATGAGTTCTCTTGGCAAGAAAGTTGCTCTTGTTGAAGAAAGTTCTTCAATGTATGGAGGAACTTGTATCAATATTGGCTGTATTCCAACAAAAACATTAATCCATGCAGCTGAAAATCATTTAACATTTGAGCAGGCAATGGCTGAAAAAGAGGTGGTTACGCATCAATTAAATCAGAAAAATAAAGCCAATGTGATCAATGCTGGTGTAGATCTTTATGATGCTAAAGCAAGTTTTGTCTCTAATAAGGTTATTAAAATAGTTGCTGGCGAGGATAGCGAACAGTTAACAGCTGATACTATAGTGATTAATACAGGCGCTATTTCAAATCGTTTGCCTATCCCAGGATTAAAGGAATCTAAAAATGTCTTTGACAGCACTGGTATTCAAAAATTAGAAACTCTACCACAAAGGTTAGGAATCATTGGAGGGGGTAATATTGGGCTTGAATTTGCCAGCCTTTATGCTAATCTTGGCAGTAAGGTCACTGTTTTTGAGACTGCTAACCGTATTTTGCCACGTGAGGAGGGTATCGTTGCGCAGCTAGCAAAAGATTACATGGAAGAAGACGGTGTTTCCTTTGTTTTAAATGCTCAGATAAATGCTTTAGAAAATGATGAAGAGGATAATGTTATTTTAAGCAATCATGGTCAGAAAATGAGTTTTGATGCTGTCCTTTATGCGACTGGTCGTAAACCGAATATTACTGACTTGGGACTTGAAAATACAGATATTGTGATAACAGACCGTGGTGCCATTGAGGTTGATGATTATTGTGAAACTAGTGTTCCAAATGTTTATGCTGTTGGGGATGTCAATGGCGGGCTCCAATTTACTTATGTGTCATTGGACGATTATCGCATAGTTTTTAATAAATTAACTGGACAGAGTGATTATAACGCTAGTCAGAGAAAGAATATCCCTACTACATTATTTATTAACCCTACTTTGGCACGTGTAGGTTTAACAGAAAAAGAAGCTGCAGAGGCAAATCTTCCCTATAAAGCAAATGAATTAATGGTTTCAGCTATGCCTAGAGCTCATGTTAATGGCAATCTTCGAGGTATTTATAAGGTTATTGTTAATGAAAAAACACAAGATATTTTAGGAGCAACTCTTTTTGGTGAAGGTGCTCAAGAAAACATAAACTTGATTAAGTTAGCTATGGATAACCATATCCCATACACATATATTAAGAATCAAATATTTACACATCCTACTATGGCAGAGAACCTTAACGATGTTTTTAATTTTTGATATAAAAAAACGACCAGCAGATTGTCAAAAAATTGATAAAATCGCAACAAATCGATTTTAAAACAAACAAAAAGCCCTAAACAAAGGGCTTTTTCTTATGACGTTTAGTCCTCCCTATAGAAATTTGAGGTTAGTTAAAGAAAGTTTCTAAGGTCTTATAAATGATGTCATATCAAGGAGCTTATCGTTTTTTGTTTGTTATAAAAAATCATACTAAATTAGATTTTATTGACCAAAAATTGACCAAATTTTGGTATTCTAAGTGTGAATATAGAATACAATTTATTAAAAAAATAATAGATTTTATTGTGTATTTATTGTATATTTTATTTGAAAAAAGTATAAAATAGTAGTACAATGTAAGTACAAATAGAGTACGGAGGTTTTAGTTATGTCAATGGTAACAGTACGTGTAGATGACAAGCTAAAAAAAGAAGCTTCAAAGATATATAAAGATTTAGGGCTTGATATGGCAACAGCCGTTAGAATGTTTTTGATTCAAAGTGTGAGAACACGCAGTTTGCCTTTTGATGTCACTTTAGAAAAGCCAGCTATTTCTGATGAGGAGTTTATCAAAATGATAGAAGAAAAAATACCATCTAAAAAGGTAGATTTTGATAATCCTGTTGATGTTCAAGAATTTTTCGGTGACGAGGATTTTTCAGAATATGAGGAGGTATTTAATGACTGATTTAAATATCTATTCTATAGTAGTTGCTAGAATAGAGTATGCTGATGGAACAGGTTCAAAAGTTCGTCCTGCCTTAGTGGTAAGTGTTGGAGATGAAGTTGTAAAAACTTTTAGAATAACAAGTCAGTATCAGTTTAAGTCAGATGTTATAAAAGCTAAATATTTTGAAATTATTGATTGGTATAAGGCGGGTCTTAGGAAACCATCATGGATTGATACTGTAAGATTTTATGAGATTGATAGTGATAAGGTAAAAATAAAAATTATTGGTCACTTATCAGAACGTGATATTGATAGATTAAAAGTTTTTCTATTAGATAGGGATATATATTAAGGGAGGTGCTTTTATGAAAAAGAAGTTGTTAGCAACATTGTTAGCGGTTATGTCAGTATTTTTACTTGTTGCGTGTTCATCAAAAGATGATTTAAGCGGAAAGTATTATGGTGTTAATTATAATGGTGAAAAAGAATTAGCTTTGGAAATAGATGGTGATTCTGGGAAATTATATTTTGAGGGTGAACATTCTATAACTAGTGTTGATAGAGAGCATAGCACTTTTAGTTTCGTAGATGGTAGTGAATATACTGTATCATATACGTTAGATGATGATGGGGAGATTGATATTGACTATGGTGGTTATGTTTTCTCAGGTTCATCTAAAGCTACCTATTATAAAGAGAATAGTGAGGCTCTTCAAGAAGCTATTGAAGATACAAAAGATAACGACTAGAAATTTTCTAGTCGCCTTTTTTATTGTTTCAATTTTACTGTTTATTGCTGTTATAATGGACTTTCTTTAAAAAGTCCGATATAACGGACTTTCAAAGAAATTTTAGGGTATAAATTAATTTCGCTTTTTGTTTTGCTTCTATATCCGTTAATTTGTCTGTATTCCAAGCATACCAAAGCGTTTTGCCTTTATTGTAGTAAGACCAAATTTTGATATTGTTGTATTGGTTTAACAATTGTTCTTGAAATTCTTTTTCTATTAGTTGGGGACAGTTGCACTGTGTAATTAGATTTTGGTGTTCTAATAGATAGTCAAAAAGATGAAGCGGTTTAGGGGTAACTGTGTTGTAATGAGAAACAATAATCTGTTGAAAGTCAACTAAGCAGTCAATAAATCTTTGTTTGTAATTGGTATTTGCTCGAAAACTAGAGATCATTCCCTTAATTTTTGGGTAAGGAATAGTAGTATAAGTTTGTAATAAATGTGTTAGTCGTACTTCTAAAGCCAAATTTGATATACTTAGTTCTTTTGAAATTTCCGAATACCTTTTGTTCTGATAGAGAATTTTATGAATCAAAACAATATCAGGTGCTAGAATGATAGAAGAAAAATAATCAGCTTCTAATTCAGAACCTGATTTATTGTTTACTTGTTCGGTAAAGACTTTTCCTTGATGTTTTAGAATGATATGTCCTAATTCATGGCATTTAGTAAAATTTTGCCTAGTTCCAATAGAGTTTTTTTCATAAGATAAAGAGATACCGCAATTATCAACCATGGTAATTCCTAAAATTAAATCATTGTCAAAGTGATGTGGAAAAACAATAATATTGTTTTTATTTGTGATGTAATCAAAATAATATTGAAAATGATAATTCGAAATATCCAGCTGTGATAATTTGATAAATTCGTATATTTTTTGATGGGCAATTTGAGAAATTTTACGATAGGTAGAGTTCATTTCTTTCTATCCTCAAAAAGTCTTCGGCGCTGTTCAATAAAAGTATTTATATCTTTTTTAAATTGTTCTTCTTGTTCAGGAGTTAAATCAAAATCTTTGATAGTACTTCTAAAAAGAACAGTAGCAGATTCTAAAGGATTATCTTCAATCTTTTTAGAATTTGTTTCACTTGTTAAATAGGTGTATGGGACGTTGAAAAAATCAGCAAACATTTGAATAGTTTCTTTTTTAGGATTTCGTCTACCAGATTCCCATGCTTGGTAAGCTTGTTGTGTGATATTAAGTTGCTTTGCGACTTCTGTTTGTGTTAACTGTGCTTCTTTGCGCAGTTTTTTTAATCTATCAGAAAACATAATTAACCTTTCAAAAATAAAAAATGAATTTTTTAAAGAAAACTCTTGCGATTACAAACAAAGTGTTGTATACTTAAAATACAAACAAAAGATTGTTTCTGATTATGCCAATTGTTAGTAGTCATATTGAAGTAATTAAGTTTATTAATTATTTCAATATACCTATTAATAATCTATCGTTCAAAAGAGATAAAGAGTACTTTGAAAAAGCAAAGTCAAAAGTTATCTCACGAACGAAAAGACGTTAGGTATAAATACAATTAAATAAAAAGTACGTCAGATTCTTACTGACAATCAGTTGAAATCCAACGCACAGTTATATATCGCAACTTAATTGTACGTTATTTTGATGAATTTGTCAAAGAAAGATTTACTTTACTACATGTAATGTAAATACTGACAATAACGTACTAAGGTTTATGCTAGTTAGCCTGTGTTGAGCGAAAAACTAGAACTGCTGGCATGGGATGTGTCGGAGATACCGATTAGTGAAAACGTTGTGAGGCGGATAGCTATGGTGGTTTGGGCGGTGTGTTAGATTGTGAAAAAATCTAGCTAAGGGCTAAGGTGAAGCGTTAGGCGTGACTTAGTCGAACTGTAGAGACAGTCGTGAGACAAGTCTTGAGGTAAGTGTGCGAAGATATGAGCACGCATTTTAACAAGTTGTTTTTAGTGTACTTTTTTCCAATTTTAAATGTTGTATCTGTTAAATTTAACATTTTAGTTGAAGTTGGTTTAGAATAAGTGCTAAAAATATTAAAGTGGCTTATCAATAAGTCACTTTTTGTTTTAAAAAGCCTACTAAATAAATTAGTAGGTTTCTTAAAGCATATTGAATTGTGTTTTTGAATTTATAATAGGTGAGGTGATTTTTATTTGAAAGAAGATGTAAATAATAAGTTAGTATATGATACTGACAAGGTTGATTACTATCTTAAGCATAAAATATTAGATGCTTTTTTAGAGTTACTTTATGAGCATAATAGTGGTATTTATAGTTTAGCTGATAAACCAATGAACCTTGATTTGTTTATTATAAGTTTAATTCCTGATGATGTAGTAGAAGAGTATGAAAGAATCAGAGAAAACTATGAATCAGAATTAAAACAGTTGATAAAAAAAGTAGAGGAACTACCTACTAATTTGCTTTAAATATTTTTTAGCTATTGTTTCTAAGTCGGTATTTAATTCAAGAAATTTGTTTAAGATTCCTTCTGGGTTAAGATGTTGGATATGCCAATTGAATTGATTAAAATATTTTTGTTTTAATTGGTATAATTCATATTCTACTTTTTTAGGATTAGTAAGTATGTTAGTTTCGCTATTTTTAAAAGTTATATGACTAAATATAAAGGGAATACCGTTAGTTTTTGAAAAAAGATTATTGATGTCGTTTTCTAGGTTGCTAGTGTTTCCATTACAAGCATAATTTCTAAAAAGTTGAAGATGATGTTTGTATAGTATTTGATATTGCTTGTTTTGAAACATAGTATCAATAAAACGGTCATAAGATTTAGTTTCGGTAATATGCATAGTAATATCCTTTTTATATTGGTTTAGTTGATTGTATGTGATTTTTAGTTTTTGTCAAAAAGTTTTAAGAGCATACAAAAGCAGTAAAGTATCGTATTGTATGTTATAATGATTGTAAAGATTATTAGTTACAGTTATTGAATTTTAAAAGAAAGGTGGTCTTAATATGCAAGAATCATTTGGAGAAACAATTTTGGAGTTATCTAAAGAAGATATGAAATTAAACCCTAAAAATCCTGTAGTAAGAATGTATGATGATGATGAATTGATTGGGAAATTTTCTTTAAAGACTGCAGAAGTTGTTGAAAATATTGATTTAGCTGATTATGATATACGATTTGCACAGAAAGAAATTAGACGTAATCGCGATAATTGGTTAGAGACTTGGCGAGACTATGTGGGTATCTTGAATGCCTAGAAATAGTTTTGAGAAGTTTATTATTGAAATTCGAACGAATGAACATAATCATAAGAAACAAAGAGCTCATGTTCATATTTATATTCACGGAGAGGAAGTGGGTTCTATGTTTTTAGATGGTACAATGAAAGATGGTCAATTGAAGTCTCGTGACTACAAGAAAGTATCTGCTTATGTTCAAGCAAATGCTGAACGCTATCAAGCTATGTGAGACGAGTTTCAAGGAAGTGAATATTAAGAAGTCATGAAGAAAGTTCATGGCTTTTTTCTTTTGCAAGAAAACAATAGGTAGAGGTGATTTGAAGTGATATTTTTACTGATTTTGATTTTATTTGTTTTTGCAACTTTTGCCACATGGGCAATTGTTCATGGTGGTGATACGAGACATTAGTTAAGATAAAAAAGAAAGTTAGTAAGTGGGTGAGTTAAAATTCGTTGTGTAAAAGTGATTAAAAAATGGCGTTTTGATGATATGTGTGAGCCGATTTGCTCGTTTTGGGGGATAGAAATTATTAATAAAAAAACAGGTGAAGTTTTTCGTCCAACCTATCCGTTCAGCCATAATAAAAGTCCAGTAGCAATTCAAGAATTTATTGAACTGTATGAGAAAGAATTGTTAGATTTTTATGTTAATGGTTGGAATTATAGTTTTGGAACGTTTGTTCATGAAGATAGAGAAAATGATACGAAAGATAGGTTTCGTGATTCTTGGTTTAAAAAAGGAGTGGTATTTTATTGAATGGTTTTAAGAAAATAGTAAATCGAAAGAAAATAATTTTAGTTTTGTTAGTTGTTTTAGGTTTATTAGTTCCGTTGAAAATTGGTTATGATTATTATTCAAGTGATTATCATAGCGATTTAACGGCTAAAGCTTATAATGATATGGTCAATGAAAATATTAATATTGTCTTTTATAAGAAAGGTTGTCCTTATTGCGAAGCTGGAATGAGTAAGATTAAGAGTGAAGCTAAACAAAGTGATGTGACAACGTTTTATGTTGATGTTGATTCAACGGACGGACAGGCGTTGACAAGTCGTTTTGATGTGATTAAAGCACCGACTATCGTTATGATTCGTGATGGAGCAATTACTTTAGATTATTATGCTTATGATGATAAAAATGGTGATATTGCTGTTAATGATAAGTATATTGAGGAGGTGTTTGCGGATTAGTTGAAAGGAGAAAGTAAGTGTCAAATAGTGTGTTTGAACAATGGTTAGTTAAACGTAAGTTGCTATATCAATTAAGAAATAAAGCACAGTCTAATTCGATTCGTGTTTATTTCTTGAAAAAGTCAGGTGAAGTTGTTTTTGTAAAAACATATAAACGATATGATGAAGCTTATATTGTAAAAGTTTCTTCTTTAGACTATGCAACGTTACGCCGTTACATTGCTGATGGTAGTTTTATTATTTTTAAGGGTAAGTCAACAACGTCACTTGTTGATTTTTTGTTGAAGTCAAAGGGTCGAAAATGGCTACATATTGAACGCCAGATTTTAGATTGAGGTGATGAAATGAAGTTTGCAAGAGCGCCATCTAATGTCATTTAGTGTTATTGAATTGAAGATAGTTTTTGACTATCTTTTTTGTTTTGTCAAAAAGTTAAATAGGAGTTTTAAAGAATGAAAAATAATAATGTAGTAGGGCGCGGATACTTCCGTAAATCAAAAGCTTATGGTTTAGTGTGTGGGGTTGTGCTAGCAACTGCTTTCTTTGGCGTTCATGTCTCAGCTGATGAGGTAACTTCAAGTGAGCCTATTTCTATAGCAACAGAACAAGGAGCTAATCAAACCATTGTAGCTCCAGAAAATGATAAACTGTCTGACGCTATCCAAAATGCGACAAATTCAGGAGTGGACGTTACACAAGACGCTAATCAATCTGTCGGTAATAAGGCAGAAGCTAATAACGATTATAATCATCAGGCTGAAGAATTGGATAAAATCACAGCTGAACAAGATAAAATTAATCAAGAGAATGCTCAAATCAATAAAGACAATCAGTCATTAGAAGATTCTCAACAGAATGCAAATCAAGCCGCACAGAATACGAATCAAAACGCTGATAAGTATCATGAACAACATGGTGGTACAGTAACAGATACAACTGTTGATTATGGTGATGGCACTTCTACTGATGATTATCACAAAGGACAACAAGAAGCAGAAAAAATTGATAAGGAAAATGACGAAGCAGTCACTAACTATCTTGATGAGAAGGCAAAATATGAAGCTGTTGTTGAGCAAGCGAACGCTTTAAATAATGCTGTTAGTAAAGCAGAAAATGATCTGACTTCAAAAGGTGTCACAGTCATCAAAGTTAATAAAGTCGTTCATACGTTAGAGGAATTGAAACAGTTATTAGCTCAAAATGAGGCAGCTATTGCTTCCGCTAATAAACAGGTTACACTTCAGCTAGCAATTATGAAAGCTTACAATGATGCAAATGATGCTTATCAAAACTTAAATCAACAAGTTTCTGATGCGGTAACGAATCATGGTGGTTCTATTACGGTTGATAAAGTAGAAATTAATACAGGTCAGACCGAATCTGATTACCAAGATTATAAAGCTACTGTTGAGAACTTAATCGCTCAAAATCAACAGAAACTGCAAGAATTTTTACAGAAACTTGAAGAGTTTAAAACGTCAACTAAAGTAAATGTTTCGACAAGTGTTGCTACTCAAAATGTTGATAATTTAACTTATGGTGACTCTTTCATGAGCGGTGTGATTAACGCTGATGGAACGTTTACATTTACCCACGATATGAATGATGGTGATAATAGTGTAGCTGGCATTTTAGGAACTGGAACGTTAACAGGAAAGTTGAATTACACAACGGTTGCCAATGGTGATGGCTCTATTACGGTGACATTATCTAGCATTGATCTTTATAGTTATCAGTATACTTCAAATCGTTTGAATCATGCCGTTAACCAAAATCTCAACTTCCATGTCTATACCATTGATGGTGTTGAGATTTATAGCAATTTACATAATGGAAACAATAGTTTTACAGATGTGATTAATCGAAACATCCTTTTAAACAAGATCTATACCATTGCTGCTGGAGCTTCTACAGGTAACATCGGTGTTTTGACTATTGATGATAACTGGATTTATAATACACATGGACAAGCGATTGTTAATTTTACGAATCCAAATCAACTGCCAACAGCAACGCTTCATTCAGTGGAAGCACCTGTTAATCCACCCGTTGTTGAGGTACAGGCAGAACTTGTTAAAGCAAGCAATCCTGATAAACCAGAACTTGTTTTGCAAAAAGTTAATGAAGCACCAGATCCTCAAAAAACACCCCTAAAGAATAATTTAACAGCAAGCTATCACTTAAATGAGTACAAAGTTCCTTTAACAACTGTTAAAGATGTTTTAAATGATAATGGTATTTCGATTAATAATGGCACACTTCAAAAGGGAGAAACAGGTCATTATATTTTAGAAGGGGCTAAAGTTGAAGCACACGGTAAAGATAATCTTGTCAAATATGATTTTGAAGATTATCTTGATGTGCAACATGATGAATATAAGGGTTATCATATTTATGCGATGGTTCCAATCACCTTAAAAGATGGTACGGTTATTAAATCAGGAGCAGATTTACAAGCTTATGCTCAAGCTATTTATGATAGCATTACAGGCCGCTTCTATGTTACTCTTAATTCTGACTTTCTAGCACAGATTGCTAAAGAAAGTGATTTTCAAGCAAAAATTGATATTGAATTTGTTCGTTTCGCTGCGGGGGATGTTTATAATGACTTTGTTAATCATCTTGCTTTCAAAGATGATGAAGGAAGCGTGACAGATGTTCCTGTTCCATCTAATGAGGTTGTGACCCATACGCCAGAGTCTGAAGTTCCAGAAACACCTGAAACGTCTGAAACGCCAGTTGAAGATGTTCCCGTTGTTCAATCTAGTGTTCTTCCATTGACAGGTGACGAAACAACACCACTAAATATTATTGTATCACTTATTGGTGTACTAATGTTTGTCTTTGGTATCCTTGGTGTTCGTAAACGCAAAGAGGACTAATGATTACTTTTTAAAGACTGCACAATAGAACAAGACCTTGTGCTGTCTTTGATTTTTAAGGAAAATGAAGTGTTTACCTTAAAAATAACTTAAAAATTTGTTATAATAATTAAAACTAATCATCACATTAAGGAGTTTTTATGGAACGAAAAGGTCATGGGACAATAAAAAGATCAAAAGCTTATGGAGTTGTTGGAACGTTGCTACTTTCTGGAGTATTGATTGCTACTTTAGGAGCAGCAAGTGTTAGCGCAGATGAAACAACGGTAACTGTTGAAAACGATATGACTGAATTAGTGGCTGATTCGTCTGCTACAGAAGCAGAAAACAATGAAGTCGCTACCGAAACAGAAGCTGTTGTTACTGAGGAAGCTAGTCAAGAAACGGTTGCTGAAGATAATCAAACTGATATTCAGGAACAAGAAGTATCTGATAGTACAACTGATTCTGAAACATTAGAAATAAGTTCATCAGATAACTCAGAAAGCTCACAAGCCACTACAGATACAAAAGTATCTGATAGTGAAATGGCAGAACAGACAGAAGATAAAGCAGCTGATACACAAGATTCTGTTCAAACTGATGAGCAACAAGCAACCGTTGAAGAAACGACTGACAATACGACTGTTGAGCGTGGAGCAACTGGAAATGCAACCAATGAAGTCACAAGTGTTTCTTTAGCAAGCAACGGCTTTAACTTACAATATAATCAAGCCATTGCAAGTGGTGCTAAAATCATGTTTGCGGTTTGGTCTGACGTTAACGGTCAAGATGACTTAGTTTGGTACACCGCAGACAGCAACGGAAAAGCAACCGCTAAATATACGGGCTCATACGGTAAATACAATGTTCACACGTACCAAAATCTCAATGGAAAGATGACTGGGCTGAACGGAACAACAATTGACGTTCCAAAACCAAGTGCTAAGGTAAGTATTACAAAAGCCAGCGCCACAACTTATAAAGTAACCGTTACAGACGTCCCAGTTTACATCACTAGCGTAACTTTGCCAACGTGGACGGAGAATAAAGGTCAAGATGATATTATCTGGTATAAGACAACTAAGGGTTCAACGACAACGTATTCAGCAACTATCAGCGTTGCCGAACACAACCTTGAAAGTGGTAAGTACAATGTCCACGTTTACGGAACAAGTGCGGTTACCAATTCTCTAACAGGTTTGTTGGGAACAAGTTTTCAAGGTGACTATGCCTTTGGAGATGTTACGGTGTCAGCAAGTCTTGGTCAAACTGGTATCAATATCACAATGCCAAGTGATGTTAGCCAAGGAATGACCGTTTATCATGCGGTCTGGTCTGTCAAAAACGACCAAGACGATATTGTTTGGTATAAAGTTCCCTCTAACGGACAATTAACGGCTAAATATACGGGCGATTATGGCACATATCTTATTCATACTTACGGTGTTGTTAACGGTCATATGGTTTGTTTGAGTGCAACATCAATTGATGTGCCAACGCCAACTGTTAAAGCAACCATCACCAAAGAAAGTGCCACAACTTATAAGGTAACCGTCACAGATGTCCCAGTTTATATTGATAGCATTCAAGTTCCGACGTGGACCGAAGCGAACGGTCAAGATGATATTCAATGGTATAAGGCGACAAAAGCCGCTGATGGCTCTTACTATGTTATCTTTAGTGAGGCGACTCATAATTTGGAATCAGGAACTTACAACGTTCATGTGTACGGTAATAGTCGTGTCACAAATAGTTTAACAGGGCTACTTGGGACAAAATTCACAGCAGATTATCAATACGGAGATGTTCAGGTTCAAGCTTCTTTAGGTGAAAAAGGGATTAACATTACTATGCCAAGTGATGTGAGTACAAACTTGACGGTTTATCATGCGGTTTGGTCTGCTACAAATGACCAAGACGATATTGTCTGGTACAAAGTCAACAGTAGTGGCACGACGACTGCAGCTTATACAGGTGATTATGGGACTTATTTGATTCATACCTATGCTGTTGTTAAAGGACAAATGCAAATTATTAGTGCAACAAGTATTGCTGTTCCAAAACCAGAAGTAACGGTAACAATCACTAAAGTTAGTGATACCTCAGCTAAAGTAACCGTTACAGACGTTCCAGTTTATATCCATGATATTCAATTGCCAACATGGACAAGTAAGAATAATCAAGATGATATTAAGTGGTATAAAGCAACTAAGCAGGCGGATGGAAGCTATACTTATACTTTCTATGCTAAAAACCATAATTTTGAATCAGGACATTATAATGTTCATGTCTATGGTACAAGCGAAGTAACACATTCATTTGTGGCTTTATCAGGTTCAGAAGGAATTGATTTAACCTTTAACCAAAGCCTTACTAACCCAACCGTAACGGTTCAAAATCAAAACGCCACTAACGGAATCTTGCAAGTGGTGATTGCAGAAACAGAAACATCTAAAGATATTGCTGATGTGTCAGTTGCAGCATGGTCTGAAACAAACCAAGAAAATATCCATTGGTACACAAGTTCAAGTGTTTCAAACGGTAAAATTGTGATTACTGTTGATGAAAAATATCATCATAACGTTTCAGGTAACTATACTATCCATGTGTATGTTAAAACCAAAGATGGTGAAACGATTGGCTATAATCTCGGTCAATACGCTTTAAATAACACGCAGACAACAAGTGTGTCAACAAGCTATAAGGGTACTGGTGTTTATGGCGTAATTGTTTCAGGCGTTTATTCAAGTGGAACGGTTAAATACGCTGTTTGGTCTGATACGAATGGACAAGATGATATTAAATGGTATGATGCTACGACATCAGGAACAAGCGCAACAGGTCTGATTAATGTGACAAACCATTCTGGAACAGGAACGTACCACGTTCATGTTTATCAGTCTGATAATGGTAAAATGTATTTTTTGACATCAACAGACTTCACCGTTAAACAAACCAATTATAGTAACCCTTATTACAATCAACGTGATGGACGTTGGGCAAATACGCGTTATGGCTATTACACAATGGCTTCAACTGGTTGTGTGCCAACAAGTCTTGCTATGGTCTTTTCAGCATTGACAAATACTGAAGTGCTCCCAACCACAGTAGCAAGCTATCTCTATAACAATACCGTTGAATTTAATCGAGGAACAGAAGGAACAACAGGAAATGGTATCTTAGTAGCTTCTCGTCAATGGGGCTTAATACCAACTGTTCTTAATTCATCATCAGTATTAAGTTCAGCATTGCAAGAAGGACATTATGTGGTGGCAGCTGTTCAACAGAATAAATTCTCTCCGTGGGGATGGGGAACAAGCCATGAGATTGTTCTTAAAGGCTACTCGAATGGTATGACCTATGTTTCTGACCCATACAATTCAGCCAACAATGGTTGGTATCCAATTGCTTCGCTTTGGAATGAACAAAGTACGCAGAGTGTAGATGTGAGTGGGTTAGGATGTCCATTTGTCAAAATTACAGATATTTAACTAATTATGGTGAACGTTTACTAGCAACTTTCGATTTAGTGGGGCTAATTGGTGTTTTTAAGTGTAAAGAAGATTAGTGAATAAGTCATTAAACTGTTCTAGTGTAGTAGTTTTAAGCAAATTCTGATAAGATGTAGCTTAAAACTCATATAGTTCTCTTTTGTGTGACCTTGGCATGTCTTAAAACTGCCTTTTTATTGTGTAAAAAATAAAGTGAGGAAAATTTAAATGGAAATTATTGATAACTTGAAATTGAAAAAAGATTTTGTTGGTAAGTTTTTTTATGAACAATTAGGTCAAGCACCACGACGTGTGAATGGGGAAGCTGGTAATTATCAACGTCATATTGTAAACAATGAAAAACATGGTGTCTTTCATATTATTACACCTGCTCTCTCTCAAACGTTCCAATTTGATGATGAAATTGAAATTGATGGTGATTGTTTCTTCCTGGAAGATACTGCTTGGAATGGTCAAGATGTAGCACCAGCGATGAATGTGTTGGCAAAAGGGTTTAAACGTGTAGGAGGTAATAAATAATGGCAAAAGTTGGTTTGAATTTTGGTGAAAAATTGCAGGTTGCAGATAAAGAGTATCGTATTTTAAATGATGGATTGGTTCAATCTAAGGAAATTTTGGGTGATTTAAAATTAATTGCAGTTGTTGAAGAAGATTTGGTTTATACAGACGATACGTCTCAACCACGACGTCAAGATGGAACATATCCACAAATTCCTACGGGTGAAACACGTGGTTTGGTGCTTTCTGTATCATCTTCTGTTTTGAAAAAGTCAGTTAATGTGACAGTATCAGATATGACCGAGGCTCGTTTTGCGGAGCTTGGTATTAAGTATCGTGATGTTATTGAATTTGATGATTTGACTTTTGCTTATGTGTCAATTGGTAAACGTTCTGATCGCATTAAACTTTTGGCTTCTAACGTTAAAAAAGTAGGTCAAACACCCAAACACCTAAGACCGCAGGAGCAAGATAAAAAATAAGGGGGTAATCTATGCGGTTATTACCTGAGTATAGGGGAACGAGAGTTCGTCCGTACATGCGAAAGCTGAATATGATTTTAGCTTTCGTTTTTTCTTTTGTATTGCTGTTACCAGCAATTGCTTTTGGTTACGTTAATATTGACGCTTTAAAAGCAGTAGATGTTAAAACAATTGTGATTTTAGCTATTTTAAGTGTTTTGGCGATTGTTTTAGGTATTTGGTTTTCGTGGCTTTTTAGAGAACAAACGCCATTTGGGAAGAAAATTGACCGATTAGGTATTATGTCAAGGTATTTGTTTGAACATGGCTTTATTTACGAAAAGAAGAAAAAAGGACAAAATACTAAGACAAGTTATCGTTATCCAAAAGTTTATATGCGTCAACGAAAATTTGATTTAGATGTTTCATTTGAGATGGCTGGAAATAAGTTTCAAGATAAGTTTACTAAGATGGGGAGTGAGCTTGAAAAAACATTGTTTATGGACTTCATGGAGACATTAGATGATGTTAAATATAAGACTTACACTATGGCTTATCAAGCCTTTCTTAATCGTATTAATATTCCTGATGTTGCTTTTGAGCAAGGAAAAGGTTTATTACTGATGAGAAATTATTATTGGGATTTTGATTCAGACCCACACTTACTTGTGGCAGGTGGTACTGGTGGTGGTAAAACTGTTTTGCTTCGTACGTTGATTTTAGCTTTAGCTAAAATTGGTGTAGTTGATATTTGTGACCCAAAACAAGCTGATTTTATCACTATGACTGATATGAAAGCTTTTCAGGGTCGTGTTGCTTTTTCGGTTGATGAAATTGTAGAACAATTTGAGAAAGCATTTGTGATTATGATGGCTCGTTATAAATTTATGAATGATGAGCGAAAACGTCTTAATCATAAGGATTTGAAAAAATATTATGATTATGGTTTAGAGCCTTATTTTTTGGTTTGTGATGAGTATAATGCCTTGATGTCTATGCTTGATTATAAACAGCGTGAACGTGTTGATTCGGCAATTGGTAATTTGTTGTTACTTGGTCGGCAAGCTGGTTGTTTTGCAGTCATTGCAATGCAAAAGCCATCTCGTGAAGATTTAGGGTCAAAATTACAAGCTAATATTAATATGCGTTTGTCTGTTGGGCGTCTTGATGAAGCTGGCTATGATATTATGTTTGGTGAAGTTAATCGTAACAAAGAGTTTAAATACCTTAAATATATTTCTGGTCGTCGTGTTTATGGTCGTGGATATGGTGCTATTATGGGTGATGTGGCTCGTGAGTTTTTTTCACCCAATATGCCTAAAGGATTTGAGTTTTATGATTATTTTGAGCAATTAGAGCGACATGATAATCATTTTGACCCTACTGAAAATACGGAAGTTTCGGCTAATATTGTTAACGATAAGGAGCTTTTGTCGGTTGCTACGGAAGCAACTAATCAGGCTAATCAGATGTCGGTTAATAAGGTTCAAACCGAAGAGATTAAGTATAGCTTGAAAGAGGTGGCTGATAATATTGGTGTTTCTCGTCCACAAGTTTTTAAAGTTGTGAAAATGATTGAAGATGACGGTTATACAATTTTTGAGCATGATGATACTGATAAGCAGGTATTAACTAGTTCGGAAGTGGCTTTAGTGAAAGAGCTTTTTGACTTTAAAGCAACAAATGATTTAACGTGGTCTAATGCTGTGGAGCAGTATTTTACTAAAGAAAGTGAAGATTAGGGTAGTTTTACTCTTTTCTTTTTCCAAGAAGCGATAGCTTGATAGCCGATAGCTTGGGCGAATGCCCAAGCGGTTATCGGCGGTTATCAAGCGGTTATCGCTTCTTGGAAAAAGAAATCAACCCCCTATTTCTAATAGGGGGGTAGAGATTTGCGAAAATGGCAACTGGCAACGCCCAAAACTTATATGTACCAAGGGTTTGCGAGATTTGATAAGTGGTTCTAAAATCACTGTTTTTTGGTTCTAAAATTTTTAGGGGGTGGTTAAAGTAGATGGAAGCTTACTACTTGCAACGATTTCGGAAGAAAACAGGACTTAATCAGTCTGATTTTGCTAAAACGGTTGGTATCTCTCAATCGTTAATTTCCAGATATGAGTTAGGAAAAAAGACGTTAAGCATTGAGACGTTTCACAAAATCAAAAGTGCTTTTGGCTATTTTGATTGTGATAAGGATAGGTTGCGTTACATGATTGATTACTTACGAATCACTTTTAAAAGTGTTCGTGATTTAGAAAAATTTACAAGAGAATATTTGTTAATTCCATTTCGTGAGTTTGGCTCGTATGAAACAAAATTGATGATGTACACTCACCTTTGGAAACGTGGTGATGTTTGGATATTTGATTATCATGATAAATTTGAGACTAATAATTATCAAATAACCATTCAATTATCAGGTAGTGGCTGTCGCCAAATGGAAGTTATGCTTGAATATTATGGCTTAACATGGCGAGATTTGCTAGCTAATATGCGGTCAGCATTTGGTGATAGTATGAAAGTAACACGATTGGATATAGCTATTGATGAATTGTATCTCGGTGTTGGTCGTGAAAATGAACAGTTCCAATTGGAAGATTTGATTAGTAAATATTATAAAAAGGAATTGTACTTTGATAAACTCCGAAAATGGAACTATATTGGTGGTGGTTCACTTGGTTCATCTAGCGATAATTACGAGGAAGAAAGACAAGGTATATCGATTTACTTTGGTTCTCGGCAATCAGAGATGTATTTCAACTTTTATGAAAAGCGTTATGAATTAGCAAAACAAGAACGAATTACAGTTAATGAAGCCTTGGAAGTTTTTAATATTTGGAATCGTTATGAAATTCGTTTAGCTCAAAAGAAAGCTGATAGTATTGTCAACGAATATATTAATGGTGTTGACTTAGCAATTTTAGGGCGTGGCTTAATTAATAGTCGTATTACTGTTTATAATGGCACGAATGAATATGGCGCTTATCTGGTTGATAGTAAATGGCAACGATTATTTGGTGGTTCAGAGGGTGTTGTCATTTCAATTGACCCTGAGCCATATGACATTAGACGAACAATTGCGTGGCTTCGCTATCAAGTATCTAATAGTTTAGCCTTGGTAAGGGAGTTTGATAAAATTGTCGGTGAGGATAATTTAGATTACGTTTTAAATTCAGGTGAGTTAACAGATGAAGCCAAAAGGACGTTGGTTGCTGTTGAGGCATTTGTTCGCTTAAATCAAGGTGAGTATGATGATTACGCTTAAATATTTTTGTAAGGAGAATGGTGTCAATGACTGAAATGGATAAGCTTGTAGAATTATTGGAGAATGATATTCTTCATGATTGTACAAATGATATTAGAAATTATATAAGATTGGCTATTAGGCTAGATAAGAGCTTTTCTGATTTAGAGGGTATGGAACGTGTAGTGCGGTTGGGTCATGAAAGATTTTATGACGTTACTTCTAAAAGACTTTATATTATAAACGGTTATACACTCAAATATGGTGAGGTTTATTCACAATCTCTCCTTGTTAAGATGTTAGCGAATGATAAGGAGACAGCTGATGACAGTAAATTCTTTTAATACAGAATTACTTGATTTTTTGGTTGTTCGAATACCTGATAAAAAATTAATTGACTATGTGGTGATGATGTTACCTGATAGATATTTTTATTATCCTGAAATTGAAACAGACCGTTTTTCAAGCTATCGTGATGAAGTTAATGAATTGATAAATAATGCTAGAAAAACAATTAATGATTATTCAGGAATGAATGCTACGTATCTTCAAAAAGAATATCATAGCGAGCTTGAACAATTAGTGACTAGAAAGAAAAAGCTTTTGGTGTTTGGTATTTTATTACAGGAAGAAGATAAACGACGTGAAATTTTATATGAGTTAATTCAGGATAATCATTTAACAAAATATTTAAATCGCATGAAAGAGGTGTTTAGAGAATGAAGCAACACAACTTAAAATGTTATCCATCTTATTTTGAAGCAATAAATAGTGGATTAAAGACGTTTGAGTGTCGGTATAATGATAGAAATTTTCAAGTTGGAGATGAGTTGTTGTTAAGAGAGTATGATTTGGAAATAGGTTATACTGGTCGGATTCTTGTTAAAAAAATAGTTTATATTTTATCTGATTTTATCGGTTTGAAAAGTGGTTATGTTATTTTAGGGGTGCAATGATAAAATGTGGAATCAAAAAATCTTTATGGAAAATTTAACATGGTTACGTAAAATAAATCGCTTAACACAAGAACAGTTAGCACTTAAGGTTGGTGTTAGTCGTGAAAGTATCGCAAAATGGGAGACTAAAAGAGTTGAACCAACCATTAAAAATCTTGTTAAGTTAGCAGAAGTTTTTAATGTCAGTGTGGATAAGTTACTTGGTGTTAAGATTGAAGATAATCAAACTGCAATTGGCATGTTTGAGTTGCTAGAGGAATATTTGGATGACCAGTGTGATAATATCAGTTTTTTAGAAAGTGACTATAGGGCTGGTTATGAACAGGCACTTGAAGATGTTTCTGAGTTTGTTTCGGATTTAGCTAGTGAAGATTTTTCACTTCAAGATATGTATGATGAATATAGTCGTCATTGATAAAATTAAAAATAATGAGTATGTTATTAAAAGATTATTTTTGGATAGCTCTTGCAAATTTTTTACGATTAAGACGTCAAGCTTTTCAAAGGCAACTGATTTTTAGTCGAAAAACTTATCGATTTGTAAGAGCTAAACGGATACGTTTGCCACCAACCTATTTTTTGTAGGTTGTTTTTTTATAGTAATAGAAAAATTGAGAGGTAATTAAAAATGACAGTAACACAAGAAGAAAAACAAGCAGAAGTTAAAAAGTTGAAAAAAGTTGTCCATGAAATGGGTGATAACTTAACGAATAACAATTTTGAGGAAGCTTTCCAGCTGGCAAATGAGTTAAAAACAATCTTAGAGGGAGACATTATTCAAGAATTAAGCCTTAAAGAAGCTAATGAATTGAATATTGAGGAAATCAAAACACAACTTAAACGCTACTGGTATAATAATCGCCAAATGCGTATGTTCGCTGGTGGTTTGCGTAAAAACGGTTCTACTCTGATGGACTTGGTTAACTAAAATCAAAAATTGAAAATGCTAGGCGGTTAGTTAGTCTAATCGCCTTTTTGTTTTGGAGGAAATATTATAGATATTACAATTCGTTTGAGAAATAAGTTAAATGGTCAAGTAGAGGAAGTGGCACTTCCAACTAGTTTAGAAGCTGTTAAAGAACGCTTTAAATTAGATGAAACAGATGACTATGATAATTTAGTGATTGTTGATTCTAATGTTGATTTTATTGATGAGTATGATTTGCTTGAAGATGTTCTTAAATTTTCAAAATTAGTTGAAGATGTTGATGAACATTTGGTTTACGCGTGCCATGAGTTATTTGGTTATGATGTTAGAGATTTTTTCTACCATTTGTCAAGTACCACAAGGGATTTCTTTAGAAAAAGGTTTAGCGTCACTTCCTTAAGAGGATACTGTCAGCTGTTTTTTGTAAAAAAAGGGTACACAAAAGTAACACCTTATTAGCC
>SKEE01000770.1_pt1 | contig 32302 bp, 29 predicted proteins | sample 4826661 | NCBI WGS metagenome assembly SKEE01 (sample SAMN11008817, study PRJNA524170) | human gut metagenome | biome: Human fecal sample; material: Feces; isolation source: fecal sample from pouch patient p20 | host: Homo sapiens | place: Israel: Tel-Aviv | collected 2016-11-14
CCCCCCCCCCCCCCCCCCCCCCCCCCCCCCCCCCCCCCCCCCCCCCCCCCCCCCCAGCGGAGCGTCTTTGCACGCTTGCGGCAAGCAGTTACTTTCCCCGCGGAGCGCTAGGCGTTTCTTTTCTGGTTCTCTTTTGGTGTAAAAAGAGAACATCCACCGTCTAACAGTAATTTTCACCATCAAAGGAGGCCACAGGATGCCAGAGCGGTTCATGCGGGGAATCGAGGCTTTGAACGGCATCGTGTGGGGGCCGATGGGGCTGGGACTGCTCTTCGGCACAGGGCTGCTGCTGACGGTACGCACCGGGGGCTTCCAGCTGCGGCGGTGGGGCTACTGGATGCGGCACACCCTCGGCGCTATCCTGACCGACCGGAGCGTCACCGCCCATACCGCCCGCGAGGAACAGGCCATCAGCCAGTTCCAGAGCCTGTGCACCGCGCTGGCGTCCACCATCGGCACCGGCAACCTTGTGGGAGTGTCTACCGCCATCCTTTCCGGCGGGGCGGGGGCGGTGTTCTGGATGTGGGTCATGGCGCTGCTGGGCATGATGACCAGCTACGCCGAGAACGTGCTGGGCATCTACTACCGCCGCAAAGACCCGGCAGTCGGCTGGCGCGGCGGGCCGATGTACTACCTGCGGGACGGCCTTGGCGGCAAGCCGGGGCGGGTGCTGGCGGTGCTGTTTGCCGCGTTTTGTGCGCTGGCAAGCTTTGGCATCGGCAACCTGAGCCAGCTCAATTCCATCGCGGGCAACCTGAACGCGGCTTTTGGCGTGCCGGAAGCCGTTACCGGCGCGGTGCTGGCGGCAGTGTCGGCGGTGATTTTGCTGGGCGGGCTCAAGCGGGTGGCTGCTGTAGCGGAAAGGCTTGTCCCCGCCATGGCGCTGCTGTACATCGTGGGTGCGCTCACCGTGGTGGGGGTGCACATCACCGCCGTTCCGGCGGCGCTTGCCGCCATCGTAAAGGGTGCGTTCGGGCTGCGCGCCGCCGGTGGGGGCATCGTGGGCTACGGGCTGTCCCGGGCGGTCACATGGGGCTTCAAGCGGGGTGCTTTTTCCAACGAGGCGGGGCTTGGCTCCTCGGTGATGGTGCACGCGGCTTCCAACGTAAAAGAGCCGGTGCAACAGGGGATGTGGGGTATTTTTGAGGTGTTTGCGGACACCATGGTGGTGTGCACTCTGACGGCGCTGGTGGTGCTGACCTCCGGCTTTGTGGATCTGGACACCGGGCGCATCGCCGCCGGGGCGGCGGGCAGTGCACTGGTAGGGCAGGCTTTTGACGCCGTGTTCGGCACGCTGGGGGCAAAGCTCATCGCGGTGTGCATTCTGCTGTTCGCCTATTCCACCACCCTTGGCTGGAGCTGCTACGGCTGCAAGGCCGTGGAGTATCTTTTTGGTTCGGGGGCAGGGGCATTTTACCGGGTGCTGTTCGTGGCGCTGATGCCGATGGGCGCGGTGATGCGGCTGGACCTTGCATGGACGATTTCCGACACCTTCAACGGCCTGATGATGCTGCCGAACCTCATCGGCGTAATTGCGCTGTCCGGCACGGTGGTGCGCATCACACAGAACTATCTTGACCGCAGACTGCACGGCAGCCCCGCGCCGCCGCTGTTGTCGGCGGGTGAGACGATTTAGAATGCGCTCCGCGTTGCTCTGCGCATCATCAGCGGTAAAAAGATTTTTAATTTGTGGGTTCTGAAAAGCCTGCGGGCTTTTCAGAACCCCTTTTTCACAAGTGGGGTCGTAACCGGGAACAGCATTTGCAGCACCGCTTTCTTCGAAAGCGCGGCGCTGCCGTTTACCGTCAGGACTCCTCTCGTGAAAATAGCGTTTGGAGCGCTCCGCAGAGCGCGACAAACGCGAAATAAAAATAATAATTCCGCTGAAGATGGCTAGAGCGCAGCGGAAGCCATTTTAAATCGTCAGCCGTCCCCTTGTCCCGGAGCGGGGTTTGTGCTATGCTAGGGGGTACAAGCGATTTTTTGCGCTGAGAGGAGGAACCCCATGGCCGCCGTAAAAACACGGAATACCGCTACCCTTATGACCGAGGGCAGCATTGTAAAAAGTCTGCTGCTGTTTGCCCTGCCGCTGATCTTCGGCAACCTGCTGCAGCAGATGTATAATACCGCCGACAGTATCATCGTGGGCAATTTTGTGGGCAGCAATGCCCTCGCCGCCGTGGGCTCCAGCGGGTCGCCCATCTACCTGCTCATCGGCTTCAGTCAGGGACTTGCCGTGGGTGCGGGCGTGGTGGTGTCGCAGTATCTGGGCGCGGGCGACCACAAGGAGACCCGCGAGGCAGTGCACACCGCCCTTGCCATTGCGGTGGTCATGGGGCTTTTGCTGACGGTGGGCGGCGTTGCCTGCGGGCGCGCTTTGCTGGTAGCCATGAATACCCCCGCCGAGGTGCTGGCGGACGCCGTGACCTATATCCGCATCTACTTTGGCGGCGTGCTGTTCAGCGTGGTGTATAACATGACCGCCGGCATCCTGAACGCCGCCGGCAACTCCCGGCGCTCGCTGGTGTATCTGGCATGGGCGTCGGTGACCAATATCGTGCTGGACCTTGTGTTCATCGTGGGGCTGCGGATGGGAGTGGCAGGTGCCGCCATCGCCACCGACTTAAGCCAGCTGGTGTCCTGCGTGCTGAGCCTGCGCTTTCTGATGAAAAGTGAGGACGCCTGCCGGGTGGAGCTTTCTGCCATCCGGCTGCACCGCAAAATGGCAGGCCGCATTATCCGGGTGGGTCTGCCCACCGGCATCCAGAACATGGTCATCTCCTTTTCCAACGTGCTGGTGCAGGCCAGCGTGAACAGCTACGGTGCCGCCGCCATGGCGGGCTTTGCAGCCTACATGAAGATCGATGGTTTCAACATTCTGCCGGTCAGCAGCATCAGCATGGCTGCCACCACCTTTGTGGGGCAGAACTACGGCGCGGGGCGTCTGGACCGGGTAAAGCGCTCGGTGTGGGTCACCCTTGCCATCGGGGTCATCTACACCCTTTGCACCGGCGCTGCCCTGCTGGCCGGGCAGGATGCCATCCTGCACCTGTTCACCGCCGACGAGGCCGTGGGCACCTACGGCAAGCTGGCCATGCGGTGGTTCTGCCCGTTCTACTTCCTGCTCAGCATCCTGCACGGCCTTGCCGGTGCCGTGCGCGGCACGGGTGCCAGCATCCCGCCCATGGTGGTGCTGCTGGTCTCGCTGTGCCTGTTCCGGGTGGTGTGGATCCAGTTTCTGCTGCCCTTCTTCTCCGGCATCGAGGGCGTGTTCATCCTCTATCCCGTCAGCTGGGGTCTGGGCGCATTGCTCATGATCCTGTACGCGTGGAAGGGTAAGTGGATGGAGTATCATACATAACCATTTTTATAAACAACGACCCGCCGCACTGAAGGAGGTGCGGCGGGTCGTTGTTTTTTCAGGAACTTCTGTCAGGACAGCTTACCATGCAAAGCCCACGGAGTCCATGTCGATCTTCTTTTCCACCAGACCCAGACGGCTCTCGATGAAGTTCACCGCCATATCCGGCCACTGGGCGATCTGGGTGTAGTAATCCACATAGCCCTTGGTGCCAGTGCCCAAGCCCACACCGTGGGGCGCATCGGGTGCCAGATAGAAGCTGAAATCCTTGAAGGTATTCGCGCACTCCGGCAGAGAGGGCAGCATCATAGCGCTCAGGCCGTCCTTCTGCCCCACAACACCAAAGACCGGGGGCAGGTTGGGGTTCTTCGTGAAGTCCAGACCGGTGACGAACAGTCCGTAGATGGGGATCGCCACATTCAGGTCAGCGCTCTCATAGTCCACAGCATCGCAGACGTAGCTGGGGTAGACCTTATCCGGGGTATTCGTAGTGCCGAACTGGTCGGCCACCACCTGCATCACATTCATGCCGCCAGCAGAGAAGCCCACAGCGATCATGATATCGGTCTTGCCGATGTGTTTTTCAGAGGCGTTGTGGCGGATGTAGCGGATGGCGCGTGCCAGATCCAGCCGCTGATCCACAGCGGCATAAGGGTTGACGCGGCGCTGCAGCACAAAGGCGTTGTAGCCGTTCTTGTTGAAGAACTCGGCCACAGGATAGCCCTCCACCACGTTGTTGCGGTGGGTGCTGCCGCCGCCTGCAATAATAATCACGTTGCCCTTCACCTTGCCCTGATCTCGCAGCAGGTACGGGTTCAGGAAGGGACGGAAGCCCTCGTTATCGTAGCAATTTTCCCAGTTGGTGGGCAGCGGAGATTCCACGGCCATCTGATCTCCCCAAATTTCCCAAACGGTGCTCTTGGGGTCCTTGATCTGGCGCAGCGCCTTGCGGGCATTGGTCAGAGCAACACACATATCGTAGTGAGAAGCATTGATGCCGGGCGCAGCTGCACCGTCCACCTTCTCGTACTGAGCGCGGGACAGCTTGTGGAACAACACATAGAACTTGTCAAAATCGCCCCGGAAAGCAGCCGGATAAAAGGCCACCTCGCGGGAGAGACGGAGTTCCTCTGCCACCATGGCCTGCACCTCAGCATCGGTGTGCACGCCAGCGTTCTCAGCAAAGGATGCGGGCGCCATGCCAGCCACTGCGCCCATGGTCACGGCAGAAGCGGCGGAAAGCTTCATAAAGTCTCTTCTGTTCATCATCATTTCTCCTTTTAAATGCAGACGGCTCATTTGTGCAGAACAAAGCCGCCCGAAGCTGTACAGCAAACGCCCTGCTGCCGGGCCCAACGGACATTTCGACAGTATCGCGCCGTCGGAATCTGTGCAAAGCGTATCACAAATCAGATGGATTGTAAATAGATTTCATCGCTTTTGAGCAAAATTGATATATTAGTATGCCAGTTCTTGTGAAAATCGACAGGCGTTGGACGGGCACAAAAAAGGACTGCCGTACATCTGCACGGCAGTCCTTTTGTATCTTATTACAGCTTTTCAAACACCAGAAAGCGGAAGGCGATGGTGGTGGTGAGCTGCGGCAGAGCCGCAAGGCGGGCGGCACCGTCGCGGGGCGTTTTCCAGTAGTAGGGGGTCATGGCGAACAGGGCTTCCAGCTGGGCGGCGGGCACGGTGATGGTGCCCTGCACCTCCCGCTCGTCGATGGCGCGGAAGCCCGGGTACTCCACCTGCTGCACCGGGTTCTTGTAGGGCTTTTCGTAGAGCACGGCCTTCATCTGGTACAGATGCTCTGCCCCCGGCACAACGTAGATCATGCGCCCGCCCGGGCGCAGCACCCGGCTGAACTCCTCCTGTGCAAAGGGCGAAAAGCAGTTCAGCAGCACATCTGCCCAGCCGGTGCGTACCGGCTGGCTGAAGCTGGACGCCACTGCATACTGCGCGGCAGGCAGTGCCTTTGCAGCCAAGCGCACGGCGGGCTTTGCGATATCGAACCCTGCCAGCTGCAGCGGCTTTTCCGCCGCCGCGAACTGCTGCGCGATGCAGCGGTCGTACCAGCCCTCGCCGCAGCCTGCATCCAGCAGATGCAGCGGAGCGTCCTTCGCGGCGGGCACGCCGTGGGCAAGGCACAGCTCGCCCAGCGCCTGCCCAAAGATGCCGTAGTATCCGGCGTTCAGGAAGGCGCGGCGGGCGGCTACCATCTCCTTGCTGTCCCCGGGGGCTTTGGTGCGCATACTCTGCACCGGCAAAAGATGCCAGTAGCCCTCCCGGGCGCGGTCAAAGCAGTGGCCTTTTTCACATTTCAGGTCATTCTCCCCTTGCAGCGCACCGCCGCACAGGGGGCACTGCCACGGGGCAAAGGCTTCGTTCCGGCTCATACTTCTTCGCTGTGATCCTCAATAGGTGCGGTAGCACCGCCGTGGGCGTCCATATACTCCTCAAAACTGGTGTACTTCTGCTGGGGCGGGCGGCGGCTGATGAGCATCAGCCCCGGGTCCTCGTCCCGGGCGGCAGCATTGCGGCCACGGCGGGCAGGCTCGGCCTTGGGGGCGCGGTTCTGATTGCCTGCGCTGCCGCGCTCATTGCGGGCAGGGCGGGCGTTGTTGCTCTGGGCTGCGGGGCGGGCATTGCGCTGTTCACCCCGGTCGCTGCGGTCGTTGCGGCGGCTGCCGCTGCGGTTTGCGTTCTGATTATTCTGGGGCTCCTGTGCGCTGCGGATAGCAGGTGCTGCCGGAGCGGCAGGGGCCTTGCGTGCCGGGCGCAGCGGGGTGGCCTCCGGGGCGCTGACAAAATGGGGGTCGAACTTGGGCTGGGCGTTGCTGCCCCGGGCGGGGGCGGCATTCTCGCGGCGGGTGCGGGGCGCTGCCGTCTCCTTGGGGGCGTTTGCGCCCCGGTTGTTGGCGCGGCGGTCGTTGCGTACACCGCGCTTTGCGTTGCTGTCTTGCATCAGTGTTTCCTCTTTTTTCGGTTTTGCAGGCACCGCGTTCTTTGCGGCCTTCGGCTCCTGCTTCGGCGCGGGCGCAGCTGCCTTTGCAGCTTTTGCGGGCGCATTTTCGGCCTGTTTTTTCGGCGCTTCCGCCGGTTTTTCTGCTTCGGGGCGGGGCTTTTTGCCGCGCACGGGCAGCACCGGGCGCACCGGGGCGGGCACGCCGTCCCACGGGTGGCCGGATACCACCGGGATCTTGCGGCGGTTCAGCTTTTCGATGCCTGCCAGATACTCCTGCTCCTCCGGGGCGCAGAAGCTGACGGCGGTGCCGTCTGCACCGGCGCGGGCGGTGCGCCCGATGCGGTGCACATAGGTCTCCGGCACCTCGGGCAGGTCGTAGTTGAACACATGGGAAAGCTCGCTGATATCAATGCCGCGGGCGGCGATATCGGTCGCCACCAGCACCCGGGTCTTGCCGGACTTGAAATCCTCCAGCGCGGTCACGCGGGCAGTCTGGCTCTTGTTGCCGTGGATGGCGGCGGCGGGGATGCCCTGCTTTGTCAGATCCTTTGCGATCTTATCCGCGCCGTGCTTAGTGCGGCTGAACACCAGTGCGTTGACCACCGGCGGCTGCAAATTTTTGATGAGCCACGGCAGCAAGAGCTTTTTGTTGCCCTTTTCCACATAGTAAAGGCTCTGCTGGATGCGGTCGACCGTGCTGGACACCGGGTCCACCTTGACAAAGGCAGGCTCGTGCAGGATGCCGGAAGCCAGCTGCTCGATCTCGGCGGGCATGGTGGCGCTGAACATCAGGTTCTGGCGCTGGGCGGGCAGCTTTGCAATGACCTTTTTCACGTCATGGACAAAGCCCATGTCCAGCATCCGGTCGGCCTCGTCCAGCACAAAGATCTCCAAAGCGGACAGGTCGATAAAGCCCTGCCCGATCAGGTCGTTCAGCCGTCCCGGGCAGGCGATAAGGATGTCCACGCCCTTTTTCAGCGCTTCCACCTGCGGTGCCTGTCCCACGCCGCCAAAGATGACGGTGCTGCGCAGTTTCAGGTACTTGCCGTAGGCTTCAAAGCTTTCGCCGATCTGCAAAGCCAGCTCCCGGGTGGGGGTCAAAATCAACGCGCGGACAGCACCCTTGCGGCGGGGCGCATTGGCGGTGAGCCGGTCCAGCATGGGCAGCGCAAAAGCCGCCGTCTTGCCGGTACCGGTCTGGGCGCAGCCCATCAGATCCCGGCCAGCCAGCACCGGCGGGATGGCCGCTGCCTGAATGGGCGAGGGGGTCTCGTAGCCCGCTTCCTGCACAGCACGCAGCAGCGGGGCGGACAGATTCAGTTCTTTAAATGTCATGGTTCTCCTATTATTCTGTGATCTTCCGGCACTCGATGTAGTAGCGCTTTTCCTCCGCGTGTCCCATGCTGAAGGTCTTGCGGGGCAGCACGCCGCCCATCACAACGCCGCGGAACAGGTCGCTCTTGGCGAAGGGCGGCATCAAAAACGCCACCGCGCCCTGCTTGCACAAAGCGCGCACAGCCGGTTCGTCATGCACATAGTCCACCTTTGCTTCCGGGTGGCGCTCGATATAGTCCGAAATAAAATCGTCGATGGTGCCCACGGTCAGCGGCTCGGTGGGGTCCTCAAAGCTGAGCACATTGGCCATGTGGGGGCCTGCCAGCGTAAAGGGCTGCTTTTTGTTGCCGCCAAAGCAGCAGCCTGCCATGTTGGAATCGCTCCATGTAATGAGACTCAGCAGCACGGTGGCGCAGTCCGCGTTGAACAGTACCCGGTGGATGGGCTCGATCTCGATAGCCGGGGAGTGCACGTTGCACACCTCTGCCAGACACCAGCGGGCGGGGTGATTCTCTGCCTGCTCCGGGGTCAGGGTCTTTTTCAGCTCCTCCCAGCAGGCTTTTGCGGTAGCCAGCGAGTGGTTGCCATCGCCCACTGCCAGCGTCAGCGGGTCGCGGCGGGTGGCATCGGGGTATTTCTTGTCAAATTCTTCCTGACTGCCCAGCACGGTCAGCGCGTTTTCGATCTGCGCGATGAGGGCGGGATCTTCCACCGCCCAGCCTGCCACATGGCCGCCGCCCAGCATCAGCTCACCCTCGTACACCTTGGGCAGGCTGTCTTTGTGGGCGGCAATGGGCTCGATGAGGGTGCAGTCCGGGTCATCTGCCAGCATCATGATATGGGGCGTTTCCAGCGCAGCGCCGGTGCGCACCTTCATGCGGGGCGGGATGCGGCTTTCCACGGTGCACTCGCTGGGGCGCACGGCACATTTTTCACCCCGGCGGTAGCTGTATGCCTCCAGATCCACACGCCCTACAAGACCCTGCCGCACCCGGCCGCTCTGCTCGGTGCGCTCCACATAGATAAAGCCGTCCACCGCCCGGGTGAGCACGTTCTGGGCGTAATCCTGCATGGTGGCGTGGATCTTTTCCACCCGCGCGTCAGCGTCTCCGTCCTCCAGATACACCTCCGGCAGGATCAGGTTCAGGGTGCTGGGTGCACCCGCAGCGGTCTTTTCTGCCCGCTGCCAGTAGCTGCGGTCGCTGGTAAACTGGTCACAGGCGATGCAGCCCCACTGCTCCAGCGGCACCTGCTCCGAAGGCAGCAGGATGTGTGCGGGTGCAAAACAGGTAGTCGGTTTCATAGTCGTTTCCTCCCCTCTTTATTGCAATTCAACTTTTTTAATGCAACAGCAACAACGTTGAATTGCATATCGCAAATATGCTGTTTGAATGTTGCGCTAATTTTTGACTTGCGATAAAAGCCGCTTCTCAGCGGAACGCTGCGGTGTCGTGCACTACAAGATGCTGCACACCGGCGTCGGCAGCGGCCTGCTCCAGCGCAGCGCGGCTGTCCGCATCCAGTTCGGTACTGCTGGTGACCAGCAGATTTTCCATGCCAAGGGACGTGCCGGTGGTGCCAAGGGCATCGGTGGCAGCGGTGCACAGTGCGTCCGGGTAGCTGACCCACAGGGTCACGCTGCCTGCAAAGCGGGTCTGCCACGCAGCGATATCGGCGGTAAGCTGGGCGGCGCGTCCCTCCCGGCTCTTGCCGCCGGAAGCGCCGAAGTCCTGCTTGCGGGTGATGATATTGGGGAACTGCACCCCGGTAAGCACCACCTGCTCGTAGCCCATGCCCTGCACCTCTTCAATGAGGTCGCCGACATACTGCACCGCGCTTGCGGCAAAGGGGTGCATCCACGCCTTGCCGCCCTTGGCTGCGCTGACGTTGTCCAGCCAGAGGCTGTTGCCGTCGTAGTGCACGCCCATGCTGCGGTCGGTGTACACCGACACCGGGTCGGTAAAGGCGGCAAGCTGCGCCGCCGGGATAATGCCTTCTTCCCGCAGGATGGCGGCGATGCTTGCCGCATCCACCGGGCTTTCGGTGATGCTTTGGGCGGCATTTGCCACCCCGGAAGCGTAGTACACCGTGCCAGCGGCGTCCTTCAGGGTGACAAGGGCATAGTCTGCGCCCTGCTGCTTCAGCTGCCGGGCAGCGGCGCGGATGGCGGCTTCATCGGTCAGGGCTGTCACGTCCAGCTCTGCCCAGCTGCCGCCGGTGATGGCCTTACCGTCCAGCGGCTTTTCCTTCTCCGGCTCCGGCTCAGACGCTGCCTGCGAAGCGGCGGCGCTGCTTGCCGCCGCAGAGGAAGCGGCTGCTTCGGCGCGGGAAGCGCTTTCGGCTTCCAAGTCCCGATCCTTGACCACGGTATACCATGTGTGGGTGGCCCAATCCAGCACATGGGGTGCGGCAAACCATGCGGCTGCCAGCACTGCCGCCACCAGCACAACAATGCTGATGCCGCGCTTTACGCGCGTTTCCCGGCTGTAAAAGCTGCGGTTATAATGCTTGACCTTCTGACGTTTATACTTAGCCATGGTATCCTTTCCTCCCTGTCTGCATTACAGGATAACGGAATGTCCGGTAAAGCCATAGATTGCCAGCGCCAGCACGCCGATATACACCAGCGTGATGGGCAGGCCGCGGAATGCTTTGGGGATGGCTCTGCTGCGCAGGCGGTGGCGCGCTTCGGTGACCAGCAGCACCGCCAGCACATAGCCAAGGCCGCTGCCAAGGCCAAAGCCAAGGCTTTCGCCAAGGGTAAAGCTCTGGGTGCGCTCCACCAGCACCGTGCCCAGCACGCCGCTGTTCAGCGCGGCCAGCGGCACGATGCGCAGCAGCTGGGCGCGGCGGGGCAGGCTGCGCAGCAGCCACAGCACCAGATGCTCTGCCAAGCACACCACGGCAATGCTGGCAATATACACCAGCGGGCGCAGCTGGGCGCGGTTATCCAGCGGGGCGATGAATCCGCCGGCAATGAAAGCCACGGGTGCTACCAGCACCTGCGTGATGCACAGCATCATGCCGAACAACGCGCTGCTGGTGCGGTCGTCCCCCACCAGCTGCACCATGCGGGACACGCCCAATGCACGGGTAAAGACAGCGTTCTGTGCAAAAATAGCCAGCAGTGCATAGCTAAAAAACACCGCTGAGCTGCTTACAACTTCCTTCACGGTTCGCGGTCCACCTCCTTCTGGTAGTGCACGGTCAGGGTATCCTGCGCTTCCTTTTTCAGAAATTCCCTGCGCTTTGCAGCAGCAGCGCGCCAGATGGCGCACAGGATGCCCAGCACGATAAAGCCGCCCGCCGGCATCTTAGCCAGCGGCAGCAGCGCCCAGCGCCCCACCGGGGCACCGAACACGGTGCCAAGGCTGAGCCACTCGCGCACCATGCCGATCACGAGCAGCAGCAGCGCGTAGCCCACGGTGATGCGCACGCCCTTGGAAACTGCTTTGTGCACCGTCTCCTGCACGCGGCCGAAGCGGTAGGTCAGAAGCGGCTCCACTACCAGCATGGGCAGGTAGATGCCAAGGTTCAAAAGACCGGTGCCGAACACAAGGTTCAGGATGGGATACGCCGCCAGATACACCACAGCAGCGCTGGCTGCGTACAGTATAGCGCGGGGCAGCAGTTTTTTCTGCAGCTGTGCGGGCGAGGGTTCCTCGTCCCGCAGGGGCACAAGGCGGCTGAGCAGGCAGGCCAGCACGCGGGAGGGCACCAGCAGCAGCGCCACCGCCGCCGTCAGCATCAGGCTGTTCTGGCCGGTGGTAGCCACGACCACCAGCGGTGCCAGACCCATGCCCTGCATGACCACCGGGTTATTCAGGAACACGCGGTCATGATGGGCAAACTTTTCGGGATCTTGCAAGATCAGTTCCGCAGTACGCTTTTTCATTCCGCAGCCTCCTTTCGTTCGGACGGCAGACGGTGCAGCAGACGGTACAGCCGCTCCTCGGTGCGGTCAATGAGCGCGGACACACTGTTGACGGCCAGCAGTGCAAAGCAGACGCCGGTCTCGTACACGCCAAAATAGCGGAAGCCCATGGTGGCAGCACCCACCAGTGCGCCGTACAGGATGCGCCCAAGCCGGTGGTGGGCACAGGTGTAGGGCTCGTTGAGCAGGAACACCGCGCAGAACAGCATTGCACCAGTGTGCAGCTCGTCCCGGATGCCCTGCAGGCGGGGCATCAGGCTGCTGAAGAGGGTGCTGTCTGCCAGACCTACCTGCCGCGGGAAGAAGAAAGCGATGAGCCCGCAGGTGATGAGAAAGCTCGCTGATGCGCCGATGTGCACATCCTTCTGGGTCCACAGCACAAGGCCGCAGGCCAGAATGACCAGCGCTGCGCCGGTGCCCATGGGGGCGGCAAACTCGCCCAGCGCAACAGCGAGGGAGTTCAGGTTCAGGATACCGCCGCTGCGCAGGGTATCCTCGATGGTGCTGCTCACTGGCACGGCGGAAGCGTCCCACAGGGGCAGCGGGGTGTAGGGCTGCGGGTAGCGCACCACCTGCTCCGGCCACGATACCGCCGCCACGGCGTAGCCCACGGCAGCGGGGTTGAAGGGGTAGCTGCCGTAGCCGCCAAAGACCTCCTTGCCGATGAGCACGCCCGCCAGCACCGCCACCACCAGCACATAGATGTCCACGGTGGCGGGCATGAGCAGGGCAATGATCAGACTGAAACTCTCGTTGGAGAGATCTTTATTGGTGTACACCCGATGGCGCAGCAACGCCACCAGACGGTCGCACAGGTTGCCGGTAAGCAGGGCGATGCCGCACAGCAGCAGCGGACGCGCGCCGTAGAAATAGCAGGCCATGCACAGCAGCGGCACACACAGCCAGAAAACGTGCTGGTAGTACCGGCCGGTCTTTTGCAGCTGCCGCTCCTGCTCTTGGATCAAAGCTTCATCCATATACAGCCCTCCTTACAGGCTGGCCAGTGCGCCCACAGCCGCAGCGGGGTCGGCAGCGCCGAACACGGCACTGCCCGCCACCAGCACGTCGGCGCCGGCTTCCACGCACAGGGGTGCGGTGGCGGCATCCACGCCGCCGTCTACCTCCAGCAGGTAGGAAAGGCCGCGTGCTTCCCGCTCGGCCTTGAGCCAGCGGAGCTTATCCAGCGCCGAGGGCATGAACTTCTGCCCGCCGAAGCCGGGCTCCACGCTCATCACCAGCACCAGATCCAGCTGCTCCAGCCACGGTGCCAGCGCCTGGGCCGGGGTGCCGGGCTTGATGGTCCGACCCACCTTGCAGCCCAGCGCACGCACTGCATCAATGGTGGCCTGAATATCATCCTCGCACTCCAGATGGAAATTATACAGGGTCGCACCGGCCTTGATGAAAGGCTCGGCGTATTGCAGCGGGTGGCTGATCATCAGATGCACGTCATAAAAGGCATCCGGCAGCGCCTTGTGCAGGCTTTTGAGCACCGGCACGCCAAAGCTGATGTTGGGCACAAAATGCCCGTCCATCACGTCGTAGTGCAGCATCTGTGCGCCGGCGTCCAGCACCATGCGGCAGTCTGCACCCAGCTTGCCAAAATCAGCAGAAAGAATAGAAGGACTTACGATGGCCATAATATTTCATTACGCTCCGTTATTTTTAGCAGTTTTTATCCCACGCGTTGTGCATTTTGCGGGGTTTTCCCGCCCGGAAAACACACGGGCATGGTTACTCTTTAGTTTACATGAAAACGGCCAAAAAATCAAACCCGCAGCCGTTTTTTTCACTGAAAAGTCGTAAATAGCGCAAAAAGTCCATAAGGCGGGCTCGCCCTCTCAGTCACCTGCGGTGACAGCTCTCCCAAAGGGAGAGCCCTTGGCATAGCGGCAAGGTTTTCGGTCAAGCCGTGAAGTTTACCGCATCAGAAGATTTCAGCATCGCAAGGTTTCCGGTCAGAATATAAAGCTTACGGTTTCGCCAGAGGCTCTCCCTTTGGGAGAGCTGGCAAGCCCGACAGGGCTTGACTGAGAGGGCGAGCCCGCTGACCGGTCACCAGCGCCGCCCCCCAAGCGCCAAAGCAGCCAGACCGCCCGGGCGGGGCAGTCTGGCTGCAGGTCTTATTCTACCGGCTTCATGCTGGCGGGGTCTTCCACCGCGCCGGGCTGACCGGCGGCGTCCGGCAAGCGCTTCATGCCGCCGGGATTGGGGGAGCAGGTGGGCAGGGTGAACACAAAGCGGCACCACTCGCCCTGCTGGCTCTCCACGCGGATCTGCCCGCCGGACAGATTGACCAGCACCTTGCAGATGTTCAGTCCCAAACCGGAGCCACGGGCGTGCAGGCCGCGGGAGCGGTCCTCCTTGTAGAACCGCTCGAACACATAGGGCAGCGCCTCCGGGCTGATGCCCTGCCCGGAGTTCCAGATGGAGAGCTCGGCTTCGGGGCCAAGCTTTTCCACGCTGAAGCGGATGGTGCCGCCCGCCGGGGTGAACTTGATGGCGTTGTCCAGCAGATTATACGCCACCTGATGGATCAGGTCAGGGTCGGCGTAGACCAGCACCTTTTCGTCCATGGTCAGGCCTTCCAGCTCGATCATGCCGTCATTGATGCGCTGCTCTGCCGCCAGCGCCACGCCGGTCAGGGTCTCCCAGATATTGAACATCCGGGCGTTCACCTGATACTCCCCGCTTTCCAGCTTGGAGAGATCCAGCATATTCTGGATGAGCCGCGCCAGACGCCCGGTCTCCTCGCTGACCAGCTGCAGATAGTGGTTCTGCATCTCGGGCGGGATGGTGCCGTCCAGAATGCCGTCCACAAAGCCCTTGATGGTGGTCATGGGGGTGCGCAGCTCGTGGGCGATGTTGCCCATGAACTGCCCCCGGGAGTTATCATTGGACTGGATATTCTCCGCCATCTGGTTGAAGGTGCGGGCAAGGTCTGCCACCTCGCCATCGCCCTCCACGCCCTCCACGCGGACGGAGAGATCGCCGCCGCCAAAGCGCTGGGCGGCATCGGTGACCTTTTGCAGCGGGTCGGTGAGCTGACGCATCAACAGGCGGGTCAGCACGCTGGCGCACAGCAGCATCACGCAGGCGGACATGAGGAAGTTCGACCAGAACTGCTGCTTGAAATCGGTGAGCTGCGCACCGGAGGAGCACAAAAACAGCCAGCCGCTGAACAGGCTCTGGTCGTCGATGGTCTCCACCGCCGCGATATAGCTTTTTTCGGTCAGGGCACCGCCCAAATCGCCGAAAGCGTGGTAGTGCCGGGCGTCCGGGTCAGCCACTGCGTTGGCGCGCTGGCAGATATCCAGCGGCACAGTGCCGGTGGTAAGCTTTGCCGGGTCGGAGGCGATGAGCACATTGCCCTGCCGGTCGGTGAAAAACAGATACGCCTCGGCGCTCTCGCCAATGATCTCCAGCTTGGTGTTCAGCGCGTCCAGCTCTGCGCCCTGCGGCATGGTCTCGCTGTTTACCAGATATTCTGCAGTGCGCTTGGCAACGTTTACCACCTGATCCAGTGTTTCGTATCGATCCTTCGCAAAATAATTCTTGAACAGTACCCACTCCGAGCAGCCCATCAGCACGATGCCCAGCACCATCAGGGTGGACACCATGGAGAAAAAGGCCGTGGAGATACTTTTACGCATTACTGACGCACCTCGAACTTATAGCCCACGCCCCAGACGGTTTTCAGCTCCCACTTATCGGAAGCACCGGCCAGCTTTTCGCGCAGGCGCTTGACGTGGACATCAATGGTGCGGCTGTCGCCGTAATACTCAAAGCCCCACACCTCGTCCAGCAGCTGGTCACGGGTGTACACGCGGTTGGGGTGGGAAGCCAGACAGTTCAGCAGTTCCAGCTCCTTGGGGGGAGCTTCCACCACCTTGCCCTTGACCCGCAGCTCGTAGCTGTTCATATCCAGACGGAGGTTGTCGAACTCGATGACACCCTCGGTGCTCTCGGCGGCTGCGGAGGTCGTCTGGCAGCGGCGCAGCACCGCCTTGATGCGGGCCACCACTTCCTTGGCGTCAAAGGGCTTTACCATGTAATCGTCCGCGCCAAGCTCCAAGCCCAGCACCTTGTCAAAGGTCTCGCCCTTGGCGGTAAGCATCATTACCGGGGTGTTGCCCGCCTTGCGGATGCGGCGGCAGACCTCAAGGCCGTCCATGCGGGGCATCATCACGTCCAGCAGCACCATGTCCGGCTTGACGGCGTTGAACTTTTCCAATCCCTCTTCGCCATCGTTCGCCACCGTGACCTGATAGCCCTCCTTGGTCAGGTACAGCCGCAGCAGCTCGCAGATGTTGGCGTCGTCGTCCACCACAAGGATCTTTTCGTTTGCCATAAGTGTTTCCTCCCCTTTTATGCAGGTTTTTGTAGTATTTGCAGCCCTTCCGGGCGTTTTGACAGTCTCTTACCCTTCTATTATACGGAACAGTTATGACAAAATAAAGAAGGAAGTGTAGTTTTTTTCACATTTCTGCCCGGATCATTTCAGGATTCCTTACTTTAAGATAGCCCCTCCCCCTTGCGCTGGCGGGGTTCATCGCGTATAATGGTAGATGTATCGTTATGCCAAAAAACGTGTAAGGAGCGTATTTTATATGAAGTTAGGTATCGTCGGCCTGCCCAACGTGGGCAAGTCCACTCTGTTCAACGCCATCACCTCCACCAAGAACGCGGAAGCTGCAAACTATCCCTTCTGCACCATCGAGCCGAACTCCGGCATCGTGGCAGTGCCGGACAAGCGGCTGGACAAGCTGGCTGAGATCTGGCAGACCAACAAAAAGACCCCCGCCATCGTGGAGTTCGTGGACATTGCGGGTCTGGTGAAGGGTGCAAGTCAGGGTGCCGGCCTTGGCAACAAGTTCCTTGGTCATATCCGCGAGTGCGACGCCATCGTGCACGTGGTGCGCTGCTTTGACGATGACAACATCATCCATGTGGTGGAGGACGTGACCAAGGCCGAGGCCGTGGACCCCATTGCCGATATTGACGCCATCGACTACGAGCTGATCCTCTCCGACCTTGAGGTGGTGCAAAACCGCGCCGGCCGCATGGCAAAGGCTGCCAAGAGCGGCAACAACAAGGGCGCTGCCGCCGAAGCTGCTTGGCTGCAGCAGCTTGCCGACCATCTGAGCACCGGCAAGCCCGCCCGCAGCTTTGATTTCGACCCTGCCGACACCGAGCAGCAGACCGTGCTGCACGAGATGGGTCTGCTGAGCGCAAAGCCGGTGTTGTACGCCTGCAACGTGGGCGAGGACGATCTGATGGAGGGCATCGAGAACAACAAGTACGTCCCGCTGGTGGCTGCCCGCTCCAAGGAGGAGGGCGCCCGCTACATCCCCATCTGCGCCAAGACCGAGGAGGATATCGCGGATTACAGCCCCGAGGAAAAGAAAGCGTTTCTGGCTGAGATGGGCATCGAAGCCAGCGGTCTGGACAACCTCATCACCGCCAGCTACGACCTGCTGGGCCTGATCTCCTTCCTGACCGACGGCAAGAAGGAGTGCCGCGCATGGACCATCCGCAAGGGCACCAAAGCTCCGCAGGCTGCCGGTAAGATCCACAGCGACTTCGAGCGCGGCTTCATCCGCGCCAGCGTCATCGGCTATGACGATCTGGAAGCCAACAACTTCGACTACGCCGCCGTCAAGGCCAAGGGCCTGCAGCGCACCGAGGGCAAAGAGTACGTTGTGCACGATGGCGATGTCATCGAGTTCCTGTTTAATGTTTAAAGTTCTTCCCGTGAAAAGTGGAACCCGAAATGCCCGCGTTTGCGCAGCAATGAAAGCCCCAGTGGGGCTTTTAAGTGGCAGAGCGGTCTGCGTAAGCAGATGGAGGGGTTTTACCCCGACAAGCTCCGCAGGCGGTTCGGGTTCCTGAATTAAAAAGAATCATTCCTCTGAATATGGCCAAAGCGCACGCGGCGGCCATTTTTGATTGTAAAAGGAGCTTACCATGATCTTTGGTATTATGGGCGCTATGCCCGATGAAGTAGACCAGCTGTGTGCAAAGCTGGAAAATGTCACCGTTGAGCCCTACGGCGGCGTGGAGTACCACAAGGGTACGCTGGCCGGCAAGCAGGTGGTGGTGTGCTGCGCCGGTATGGGCAAGGCCAACGCCGCCGCCACCACGCAGGTGCTCATCACCAAGTTCGGCGCAGAGAAGATCATCTTCTCCGGCATTGCCGGCAACATGACCAGCAAGATCGGCATCGGCGATGTGGTCATCGGCAAAACGGTGCTGTACCATGACGCCCAGCTGGATATGATCTGTCAGAACCCGCCCTTTTTGAAGGAGTACACCGGCGACCCGGAACTGATCGCCGCCGCCGAAGCTGCCTGCGCCGAAGCCGGGGTAAAGGCACTGGTGGGCAAGATCGCCACCGGCGATTTGTTCGTGGGCGACAGCGAGACGAAAGCCGCCATTGAAGCCAAGTGCGCCCCGGACTGCGTGGAGATGGAAGGCGCTGCGGTAAGCCAGATCGCCGCCAAGAACGATGTGCCCTGCGTCATCCTGCGCGCCATGAGCGACAACGCCGACGAGGACGGCCACGAGGTACTGGTGGTGAAGAAGTTCTCCATCGGGGAGTATGTCGCCACCGCCACCAAGATCGTGGCAGCGATGGTGGAAAAGCTGTAAAAGCGGCGGGTCTGCCGCGCACGGCAAAAACAAGCTTGCATTTGGGGAGTCCTGAAAAAACGCCTGCGGGCGTTTCAGGGCTCCTTTTTTGCGAACGGGTCAGCAGCCTTGTATTCCGCCGCACAAAGGCGTATACTGGGGCAAAAAGGAGGTGTTTGCCATGTGGTTCGTTTACGCGCTGGGGTCTGCGGTGTTCGCTGCCCTTACCTCGATTCTGGCGAAGATCGGCATCGAGGGGGTCAACTCCACCCTTGCCACCGCTATCCGCACGGCGGTAGTGCTGCTGATGAGCTGGGGCATGGTGTTCCTCACCGGCACCCAGACCGGCATTGCGGACATCTCCCGCCGCAGCTGGCTGTTTATGGTGCTGTCCGGTCTTGCCACGGGCGCAAGCTGGCTGTGCTACTACCACGCCTTGCAGGTGGGTGCAGCGTCCAAGGTAGTGCCCATTGATAAGCTGAGCGTGGTCATCACCCTTGCGCTGGCCTTTGTGGTGCTGCACGAGCCCTTCACCGCCAAAAACCTCATCGGCTGCGCCCTCATCACCGCCGGTACGCTGTTTATGGTGCTGTAACGATTTAGAATGGCTTCCGCTGCGCTCTAGCCATTTTCAGCGGAAAAATTATTTTTAATTTCGGGGTTCAGAAACGCCTGCGGGCGTTTCTGAACCCCATTTTCACAGGTAGGGTTTGGGAACGAACTCCCTCAGTCAAAACCTGACGGTTTTGCCAGCTCCCTCTGAGAGGGAGCCTTTGGCATGGCGGTACAGTTTCCGGCTAAAGCGCAAAGTGTGCAGGCGTGTCCGCTCCCCCTTGGGGGAGCTGTCGCGCAGCGACTGAGGGGCTATAAATGGAGAAGCGAAAAAAGCGTTAAAGCGATAGCGCCGACTGGCGCAGCGCTAGCTTTTTTGTGCTTCGACTTCTTCTTTAGGATTGTCAAGGGCGTGTAGCCCTTGGCCCGTTGCGGGGTGGGTGGAGTCCAGAGGTAGGGAGGGGGGACTCGGAACACCCCTCCCTGCCTCTGGCCCAGCGGAGCGTCCCTGCCCGCTGCTGGCAAGCAGGAACTTTCCCTGCGAAGCGTGCGCATTCCAAATTCTCCCAACGCAAAACGGCTGCTGCACGTTCTTGTGCAGCAGCCGTTTTATCGTTTTTATTCCTCGCCTTTTTTCAGGATATCCAGTTCCGGCATCAGCTCGGTGCTCACAATGGTAAGCATCTGCTCCAGCTTAGCGCATTCCGCGGGGGTAAAGCGCTGCCGGGCACGCTCCACTACGGTGTGCAGATATGAGTAGCTGATGTTGTAGTAGTCGATATACTTCTGGGTGGGGCGCAGGTGGTACTCCCGCCGGTCGGTGGTGGACTGGATCTTTTCCACATAGCCCTTTTTCACCAGACTGCCGATCTTATACGCCGCATTGGGGGTGGAGATCTGCATCATGCGGGAAAACTCCGCGATGGTGGGCTCGCCCATCGCCATGATGCCCTCCATGCAGAAGGACTCCACCGTGGTCAGGGTAGCCTCACGGGTGGCAAAACGCTGGAACACGTTCTGATAAAAATGCAGCTTGAATTTGGTGTAGACGTCCTGAAAAGCTTTTTCCAGCATGGGTCATGCGCCTCCGATGCTTTAGTTTTCTTGCTATACGGCTAGTATACCACGAAAATGCCCCGCTGCATAGCGGAATTTTTACGCAGCATCCCCGGAAGTTTTTGCCCGGGTGCGGGCGCGGATGACGCCGAGCACCGCCAGTTCCAGCACGATGGCCACCACCAGCAGCACCAGCGAGGTGACAAGGCTTGCGCGGCTGCCCAGCACCGCCTGTGCAAGGCCGGTGATGATGTAGCACACCGCCGAGCAGGCTGCCGCCGTAATGGCATAGGGCAGCTGGGTGGAAACGTGGTTCACATGGCTGCAATGTGCGCCCGCCGAAGCCATAATGGTGGTATCCGAGATGGGAGAGCAGTGGTCGCCGCACACCGCGCCGGACAGGCAGGCGGCAATGGACACCACCAGCATCTCGCCGTCCGGGAAGGCCTGACAGACAATGGGGATCAGGATGGAGAAGGTGCCCCAGGAAGTGCCGGTGGCAAAGGCAAGGAACACTGCCACAAGGAAGATGATGAACGGCAGCAGATACTGCAAAGCCGCCGCAGAGCTGCCCAGCAGATTTGCCACATAATACTTTGCGCCCAGCAGGCCGGTCATGCCGGACAGCGTCCATGCAAGGGACAAAATCAGCATGGGGCTGACCATGGCCTTGAAGCCCTCGGGGATGCAGGCGGCAAAGTCCTGAAAGGTCATCACGCCGCGTACCCGGTAAAATACAAAGGTGAACAGCAGGGCGATGCTGCTGCCCAGCACCAGACCCGCCGAAGCGTTGCAGTCCGCAAAGGCGGTGATGAAGTCCACGCCCTCAAAGAAGCCGCCGGTGTACACCATGCCGAAGATGCAGGCCGCGATCAGCACCAGCACCGGCGCAATCAGGTCGATGACATGGCCGTTGGTATCATTCCCATCGTCCACATCGTCGCCGTAGGGACGGTCGGCGGTGGTAAACAGGTCGCCGTTTTTGGCGTTGTCCTCGTTCAGCTTCATGGGGCCGAACTCTGCCCCGGTAAAGATGAGGAACAGGCTCATCACAACGGTCATGACGGCGTAATAGTTATAAGGAATGGTGCGCAGGAACATGGTGAAGCCGTTGATGCCGGAACCCGCCGGGACGCTGGAAGTGACCGCAGCCGCCCAGCTGGACACCGGCGCAATGATGCAAATGGGCGCGGCGGTGGAATCGATCAGGTAGGCCAGCTTTGCGCGGGACACCTTCTGCCGGTCGGTCACCGGGCGCATCACCGAGCCCACGGTCAGGCAGTTGAAGTAGTCGTCCACAAAGATCATCACGCCCAGCAGCAGGGTGGCGAACTGTGCGCCCGCCCGGCTGTGGATGTGGGTGGACGCCCAGCGCCCGAACGCCGCCGAGCCGCCCGCCTTGTTCATCAGCGCCACCAGAATGCCCAGCATCACCAGAAAGGCCAGAATGCCCACGTTGCCGGAGTCCGACAGCTTGGTGATCATGCCGCCGTCCTCGTTGAAGAACAGGGTGTTCAGCGCCAGCTCAAGGTTGCCGTTGGCATACAGCAGCGCACCGGAAGCAATGCCCACCAGCAGCGAGGTGTACACCTCCTTGGTGTTCAGCGCCAGCACGATGGCAATGACCGGCGGCAGCAGGGAAAAGAAGGTGCTGTACACCGCACAGGTGTAGGTGGCGGGGTCGGCCACCTTGCCGGGGGTCACCGCCGTGCACCACAGCAGCAGGGCAAAGACGAACAGCGCCCCCACCCAGGATAAGTTTTTGTTTTTCATAAGCTCCTCATATCAGGTGTCAATCATTGTCTGCGAAAAATACGGAAATCAGTTTTCCTCTAAAGGCTTCCCCCGGTCGGGGGAAGCTGTCACCGCAGGTGACTGATGAGGGCGCAGGCAAGCAGCTGCTTGCGGGAAATTACCCCTCATCCGGCGCTACGCGCCACCTTCCCCCCAAGGGGTGAAGGCTTTTGCACCGGGGAAAATTTCAAAAGTTGATTTCCGTGGCGGGAAACGTTCCGGCGTATCGGGGCGCAGGCTGCGGGGCAGACTACCCACAGAAACGCAAAGGGGGTGTGCACCGTGCCGGATTACAAGGCCATGTACTTTGAGCTGTTCCGCGCCAGTGTGCAGGCTGTGCAGCTTTTGCAGGACGCGCAGACCCGCGCCGAGCAGCAGCTGCTGGCCGCAGACTTGCCGCCGCTGCGGCTGGACGAAACAGAACCGGACGATCCTTAGCCCTTTTTGGCCTCGGCCTTAGCAGCAAACTTTTCCTCAAAGATGACAAAGCGCTCGTGGGTACCGCCGCCCACAGGGCCTTTCTCATCCGCAAGCGTCACCTTAAAGGTCAGCTTGCGGCCCTCTACGGCCACCAGCTCGCTGTGGCAGGTCACAGTCATGCCCACAGGGGTGGGTGCGGTGTGCTCCAGCTCCAGCTTGGTGCCCACCGTGCCGCTGCCTGCTTCCAGCGCAGGGGCAACGCTCTGCCAGCAGGTCTTTTCGGCCAGTGCCACCAGTGCGGGGGTGGCAAACACATCCAGCGTGCCGCTGCCCATGGTCTTTGCGGTGTTCTCTGCGCTCACGCGCACGCTCTGCTCGCCGCAGATTCCGGTTTCCAGCTTCATATACAGTTCCTCCTTATGCGTCCTTTGGACGCAGTTGTGTTATTTGTGGTCATACACCTTTATAAGATATCACAAAACGCGCCGGAATGCACTATTTTTTGCATATTTTTTCAGCGTCTCTTACAGAGGGCGGACGATTTAGAATGTGCTCCGCGTTCGCTCTGCACATATTCAGCGGAAAGAATATTTTAAATTTCGCGTTTGTCGCGCTCTGCGGAGCGCTCCAAACGCATTTTCACGGGAGGGGTCGTAGCGGCAAACGGCATTTGCACACTTTACCGGGCTCGCCCTCTCAGTCAAAGCCTTCCGGCTTTGCCAGCTCCCCCAAAGGGGGAGCCCTTGGCATGGCGGTAAAGTTTCCGACTTAAGTGCAAAGTGACCGGTTTCGCCAGAGGCTCTCCCTTTGGGAGAGCTGGCGCGTTAGCGCCTGAGAGGGCGAGGACGTTTGCGGGAAAGATACCCCCTCAGTCTCGCTGCGCTCGCCAGCTCCCCCAAGGGGACGCCTTATGGCACTGCCAGAAACTTTATCGCCACCACCAAGAGCCCTCCCCTTGGGGAAGGTGGATTGCCGCGCAGCGGCAAGACGGAAGGGATAAACCCGCACCCTGTTTGCAAATTAAATTTGCATCTTTTTTGCGTTTTACGGCGATTTTTAGCAATTTTGCGGGGATGTAAAAAACTTTGCGGATTTTGCTTGACAGGGAGCCGTCTGCGTGCTATCATGAACACATGAACAGATGCTCATATATCGAAACGAAGGGAGAGGACAGCATGACCGGGCTAGAACAAGCCGCACCGGAAAAGGAAAAGCAGCCGGTGGAGATGCCGGATGACGAGGTGCTGTACGAACTGGCAGACCTGTTCCGCGTGTTCGGCGATTCCACCCGCATCAAAATTTTGTATGCCTTACATGACAGCGAGCTTTGCGTGCAGGATATCGCGGACGCCGTGCAGCTGAGCCAGTCTGCCGTCAGCCACCAGCTGCGGGTGCTCAAGGATTCCAAGCTTGTGCGCTTCCGGCGGGAGGGCAAAACTGTTTTCTACGCACTGGACGATGACCATGTGCGCAGCATCCTCTCCATGGGGATGGACCATATCGAAGAATGACCGGGCACACGCCCGCACAAAAAGAAAGGCTGGTACTTATTATGAAAAAGACCTACAAGATCGAAGTGGACTGCGCCAACTGCGCCCAGAAGATGGAGGATGCCGCCAACACCGTTTCCGGTGTGGAAAAGGCTACCGTCAGCTTTATGACCCAGAAGATGAAGGTGGAGTTTACCGAGGGTGCCGACCCCCACGCCACCATGGAGAACGTGCTGTCTGCCTGCAAGAAGGTAGAGGACGACTGCGAGATCTTTGATATCTGATGTGCGGCAAAGCTCTCCCGGTCGGTACGGACTGGGGGAGTTTTTCTGTGGAAAAATCCGCTACTTTTCAACAATTTCCACTGGTTTTTCAACAGATTTCGTGAGGAAAACAAAAAAGAAGCGTGAAAAAGTGCTTTTCCGCCGGAAAACTGTGTGGAAAACCCGGGTAAAACTGTGGAATACCCATTTTTTTGCCGAAAAACTTGTGGAAAACCACCCGTTTTTCATCCGCTGCACCGCAAAATGAGGAGCGTTGCTTATGAACAAGAAACAAAAAAAGACTCTTGAGCGGATCCTGATCGCCGTGGCGCTGGTGATCGTGCTCAAGCTTTTGCCCGCCTTGCCCATGCCGGTGGAACTGGCGCTCTACTGCATCCCCTACCTTGTGGTGGGCTGGGATGTGCTGCGCAAGGCGCTGAAGGGCATCAAGAACCGCCAGCCCTTTGACGAGTGCTTCCTGATGGCAGTTGCCACCGTGGGCGCGTTTGCGCTGGGCGATTATGTGGAGGGCTGCGCCGTTATCATCTTCTACCAGATCGGTGAGCTGTTCCAGAGCGTGGCGGTGGGCAAGAGCCGCCAGAGCATTGCCAGCCTGATGGATATCCGCCCGGACTACGCCAATATTGAGGACGAGGACGGCAAGCTGGAACAGGTAGACCCGGATGATGTCGAGGTGGGCACCGTCATCGTGGTGCAGCCCGGCGAGCGGGTGCCCATTGACGGCGTCATCGTGGAGGGCAGTTCCGCCCTGAACACTGCCGCCCTGACCGGCGAAAGCCTGCCCCGTGACGTGAACGCCGGGGACGAGGTCATCAGCGGCTGCGTGAACATGACCGGCCTGCTGAAAGTGCGCACCACCAAGGAATTTGGCGAATCCACCGTCTCTAAAATTCTCGACCTTGTGGAAAATTCCAGCATGAAAAAGGCCCGGGCGGAAAACTTTATCACCCGCTTTGCCCGGGTGTACACCCCCGCCGTCTGCTACGGCGCACTGGCGCTGGCTTTCCTGCCGCCGGTGGTGCTGCTGCTTATGGGACAGCCCGCCCGCTTTGGCGATTGGGTCTACCGCGCTTTGACCTTCCTTGTCATCAGCTGCCCCTGTGCGCTGGTCATCTCCATCCCGCTGAGCTTCTTCGGCGGCATCGGCGGCGCTTCCTCCTGCGGCATCCTCATCAAGGGCTCTACCTATCTGGAAGAGCTGGCAAGCACCGGCGTTGTGGTGTTCGATAAGACCGGCACCCTGACGCAGGGTGCATTTAAGGTCACTGGCATCCACCCCGCCGAGGGCGTGACCGACGCTGCACTGGTGGAAGCCGCCGCGCTGGCGGAAAGCTGGTCCAAGCACCCCATCTCTCTGAGCATCAAGGCTGCCTATGGCAAGCCCATCGACGCCGCCCGGGTCACAGACGTGCAGGAACTGGGCGGTCATGGCGTGACCGCGAAGGTAGATGGCAAGACCGTTGCCGCCGGTAACGCCCGCCTGATGGAAAAGCTGGGCATCACCGTGCCCGCCGTAGAGGGCGTGGGCACCATCGTGCACGTTGCCGTAGAGGGCAGCTATGCGGGCTATCTGCTGATTGCGGACGTGGTAAAGCCCCACAGCGCCGATGCCATCTGCGCTTTGAAGGCTTCCGGCGTGCGCAAGACGGTCATGCTGACTGGCGATGCACAGCCGGTGGCGCAGGCGGTGGCGCAGCAGCTGGGTCTGGACGAGTACCACGCCGGTCTTTTGCCCGGCGACAAGGTAGACCAGATCGAAAAGCTGCTTGCCGCAAAGCAGCCCAAGGAGAACCTTGCCTTTGTGGGTGACGGCATCAACGATGCGCCGGTGCTGTCCCGCGCAGACGTGGGCATCGCCATGGGTGCGCTGGGTTCGGACGCCGCCATCGAAGCCGCAGACGTGGTGCTGATGGATGACGACCCCGCCAAGATCGCGCTTGCCATGCGCATTGCCCGCCGCACCCTGCGCATCGTGCACCAGAACATCGTGTTCGCACTGGGCATCAAGGCGCTGTGCCTGCTGCTGGGTGCACTGGGCATTGCCGGAATGTGGGCAGCCATCTTTGCGGACGTGGGCGTGATGGTCATTGCCGTGCTCAACGCTACCCGCGCCCTATATACCAAAGACCTTGCAGGAAAGTAATGGTCTAAGCTGCACATCCTTAGCAAAAAGAATATTTTTTGAGGTTCAGGAAGGTCTGCGGACTTTTCTGGACCTCTTTTTTTAACAGAAGCAGCCGTGCAGCGGGGGATCTTTCTGCTGTCCGTTTCAAAAAGCGACGAATCAGCCAAAACTAACCGCAATGTGTTTCAAGAAGTAACATATTGCGACAAGAAAATTGAACAAACTCTGAATATGTTTCAAAAAAGAACGCAACAAACCAAAAAATGATTGTGACGCACAGCGGAAAACTATATACTTTTAATCAAGAAAGCCGCAGCAGAATTGTGCAAAGGGTCGGGCTCTTGCGCAACAGGTACTGCGGACACAAAAAAGGAGGACACGTTCTATGACACTTCCCATGATCATTGCTCTGGCAGTGACTGTCCTCATGATCATCCTGATCATGGTGGATAAACTGCCCTTCGGTGCACCCCCGCTGCTGGCACTGCTGCTGCTGGTGGTGTTCGGCGTCACCGACATCAAGACCGCCTTCGGCGGCTTCGCAAACCCCACCATCGTCATGCTGGCATCCTTCATGGCCATCATCGCGGCTCTGCAGAAGACCAGCTTCATCGTCAAGTTCAAGCAGACCATGTTCAACATGGCCAGCAAGGGCGGCTTTAAGGCATACGTCCTGCTGATCCTCATTGTTATGCTGGGCTGCAGCCTGTTCGGCACCGGTTCCACCGCCTACTATGTGCTGGTCATCGGCCTGCTGTCCACTCTGCCCTACTCCAAGCAGCTGCCCCCGTCCAAGGTGCTGATGCCTGCGGGCTTTGCAGCAAACCATCCCCTGCTGCCCTTCAACACCGCTCTGCAGTACGGCATCGTCATCGCCGTTCTGCAAAGCGCAGGCGTTGCGGCAAACGTCAATCTGGTCAAGTTCTCTCTGGTCAACCTGTGCCTGTCCATCGGCTTCCTGGTGTGGTGCATCCTGGCTTACAAGATCATGCCTGACCACCCCATTGCCGAGGCCAAGGAAGAGGCTCTCCACGCCGGTGAGCAGAAGGTTGCTCTGACCAAGAATCAGGAGCTCATCACCTACTTCAGCTTTGTGCTCGCCGTTGTGGGCATGATCCTGCAGAGCAAGATCGGCGACGCAGGCTACGCCATCACCGGTCTGGCCGTGGGCGTCATCCTGATCTCCGGCGTTATGGACTTCAACGAGATTCGCAACTCCATCAGCGCACCCATCATCCTGATGTCCGCAGGCGTCATCGGCATTGCCGATGCTCTGGGCAACACCGGCCTGACCAGTCTGGTGGGCGAGACCGTTGCCAAGATGCTGGGCGCCAACGTCAACCCCTTCGTGCTGATCTTCGCTTTCTGCATCCTGACCAGCCTGCTGGCAACCCTGACCGGTTCCACCATCGGCACCGTGTACGTCTTTGCTCCCATGGCCATTGCCACCTGCGTCAATCTGGGTCTGGACCCCACCGCAGCCGCTGCCGCTATCGTGGTCTCCGGCTGGTGCGGACACTTCCTGCCCATTGACGGTATGCCTGCCATGATCATGGGTGCCGGTGACTACAAGATCACCGAGTTCTGGAAGTTCACCATTCCGCAGTATTTCATCCGTCTGCTGGCGCTGACGGTGGGCGCTGTGCTGATCTTCCCCATGAAGTAACAGGAGAAACACCAAATGAAAAACACGTTTGAGCTGGAGCACGTTGGCATCAACACCGACAACGCAGGCGAGGCCGAGCAGCTGGCGCTGCTGCTGTGCAAGCTGTTCAACTTAGAGCCCCGCCACGGACAGAAGTCCGAGTTTGCCGGTAACTATTTCGAGTGCATGAAGAGCCCATTTCTGGGCAAGAACGGCCACATCGCAATGCGCACCCCCGACCTGAAGGCTGCGATGGAGGAGCTGGAGGAAAATGGCTTTAGCTTCCGCATGGAGACTGCTGCCTATTTTGAGGACGGCCGCATCAAGAATGTATATCTTGACGGCGAGTACGGCGGCTTTGCCATCCACATCATGCAGAAATAACGCCAACTGACCGATCTTGTGCAGAACCGGGGATGGAGCGATCCGTTCCCGGTTCTGCAGGTTCATGCCCCGCGAAAATTCAGAGGAGAAAAATTATGCTGGTTCCTGTATTGTTATTTATTGTCGGTCTGCTGTTCCTGATCAAGGGCGGCGACTGGTTCGTGGACGGTGCTTCGGCACTGGCACGGCGGTTCCACCTGCCGGAGCTGCTCATCGGTGCAACGGTGGTGTCCATCGGCACCACCCTGCCGGAGGTCATGGTGTCCACCATGTCCGCTGTCTCCGGCCATGGTGAGATCGCCTACGGCAACGCCATCGGCTCGGTCATCTGCAACTCTGCCCTGATCGCCGCCATCACCATCGCTGTCCGTCCGGGCAAGGTAGACCCCAAGACCCTGCGGGTGCCGGTAGCCTTCTTCTTTGCCGCAGCCGCCATCTACTGCGTGGCTGCCTACGCCATGGGCGAGTTCACCCGCCCGCTGGGCTTTGTGATGCTGGCCATGTTCGTGGCTTACATGGTGGCAAACGTATTGCAGATGAAAAAAGCCCCTGCCGCCGCCGAAGCGGAGGCCGAGGCCGAAAATGCCGGGGAAGAGATGTCCCTTACCAAAACGCTGGTACTGCTGGTGCTGGGCGCTGTGCTGATCGCACTGGGCGCAAACCTGCTGGTGGATAACGGCACCCTCATCGCGCAGGCACTGGGCGTACCGGAGTCGGTCATCGCGCTGACCTTTGTGGCGCTTGGCACCTCCCTGCCGGAGCTGGTCACTGCCATCACCTCGCTGGTCAAGGGCTGCAGCGATCTGTCCCTTGGCAACATCGTGGGCGCAAACGTGTTCAATCTGGTGCTGGTCAGCGGTATGTCCGTCACGCTGGCTCCCTTCACCGTGCCGCAGAGTTCCACCCTGTTCGGCATCAATTCCAGCCTTGTGCTGGAGATCCCGGTCATGCTGGCTGTCATGATGATCATGACCCTTCCCGCACTGAAGCGCGGCAAGCTGTCCCGTGCGCAGGGCATTATTCTGCTGTGCATCTACGCCGCCTTCTGCGCCATCCAGTTTACCATGTGACATTCCCGGAGATACTTCCTGAAAAAAGGCTGCTGCACTTTCGTGCAGCAGCCTTTTTGTGGTTCTCTGGTTTTCAGCCCTTGCAGCCCTGTTCCTCCCAGTCGCCGAAATCGTTGGCATCGGCGATCTTGGTGACGTCGATCTTGCCGTTCTCATCCTTGGGGGCAACAGCAGGGCCGGCCTCCACGGGGTTGGCGTTCGGGGCTTCGGGGTCGTAGGCGGGGCGCTCTTCGGCGGTCTCCGGCTGGGTCTGGGGTGCGTTCTCAGCAGGGGCAGGTGCTTCCGGTGCGGCTTCCTCGGCAGCTTCTGCGGCGGCATCGGCAGCCTTTGCTTCTTCCTTGGCTTCGGCTTCCGCGTAGGCTTCGGCGGTCTTTTCGACCTCCTCGGCGTCCTTTTCGGCTTCCTCCGGGAACTCGACCTCCTCCACATGGAGCGGGTCTTTCTGGTTCAGGATCTTGTCCAGCACCACGATGGCAGCGCCGGTGACGGCCACGGCAGCAGCCGTGCCAAGAATACGGAACAGAGTTTTCATACCAGAACCTCCTTGTTATAAAGAAACGTTAAGAGAACGTTACGACCTCTTCCAGGGGCTTTTCGGCGGGCTCTACCGACACGGCGGTCAGCACCGGGCCCTTGCCCCGGTAGATGTTGTGGAACTTGTACCCCACCTTGGCGGTCACCCGCACCCATGCGCGCTGCTCCAGCGCCTTGTAGCCATCGTAGCTGCAGGGGAAGCCCACGAACTGGATATCCTGCACGCAGCAGGTCATGGCAAAGCGGCCGGGCACAAAGCTGTTTTTACCGGCGCGGTTGGTCTGGCAGACCTGTGCCAGAAAACGCACCGTCTTGCCGGTGTACTTCTGGGGCTCGTCCTGACAATCCATGTACCAGATGCCGAAATCGTCATCCGGGATGTCGATGGGGTCGGCGTTGATATCAAAGGGCAGCGGGTCGGGGATATCATCGTAGGCTACGCTGCCGTCCTTGAACTCGTAGGCGATATCGCACTTACGGGAGGCCTGCCGCACCAGCTTGTGCAGCTCCTGCCGGGCGTCATCGTTGTTCACGGCTTCGGCGCGGTTGAACACGATCAGCTCACTGCGGGCGATCTTGTCCAGCATCAGGCTGCGCATGGAGTTGTCGCGGGCGTAGGTCAGGGCGGTGGTGCCGTCGGCGGTGGCGATGCACTGGTACACCAGCCAGTTCTCGGGCAGGGCATCCGCTAAATCCTGCAGCAGCCACATTCCGTTGTACTCGATGACCACGCGGCCTGCGTCTGCTTCCTTGCCCAGCTTTGCAAGGTTCTGGGGGTTCAGCTCGGACTTGTCCTCCAGCACCTTCACGGTCACGCCGGGGAAGGCGAACTTCTTCTCGTTGTACTCCTCTTCGCCCTCCTCGCAGATCAGCAGCAGGGTCTTGTCGCCGGAGTCGAAATTGGGGTCTTCAAAGGTCTCCTGAATAAACTTGGTCTTGCCGCTTTCCAGAAAGCCCACAAACAGGTAGACCGGGATCTCTTTTGCCATAATAAATGGTTGCTCCTTTTATCAATGATAGGCACCCCCTTGGGGGAGCCGGCAATGCCGTCAGGCATTGACTGAAGGGGTCAGCAGCCGAACAGCTGGGCGATGGCGGTCTCGTTCAGCTTGGAGCCGATGACCACCAGCTTGCCGCCCACGTCTGCGCTGCGGCTGCGCACTTCCCACTCGCCGGGCACATAGTCGAACTCCAGCCAGCCGTCTGCGCCGCCGTCCACGATGCCCTTGCTGCGCAGGATCATGCCGTAATTGCCGGTATCCAGCTCGGTGAGGGCGTGCTCCACTTCAGCCTTGGTGAACTTGCGGGCCGTCTCCACGCCCCAGCTGGTGAACACTTCATCGGCGTGGTGGTCGTGATGATGATGACCGCAGCAGCAGTGGTCGTCATGGTTGTGGTCATGCTCGTCATGATCATGGTGATGCTCATGCTCGTGCTCGTCATCATCCTCGTCATGGTCATGATCGTGGTGGTGGCCGCAGCAGCAGTGGTCATCGTGATCGTGGTCATGCTCATCGTGGTGATGATGCTCGTGCTCGTGCTCGTGCTCATCCTCATCGTCGTCATCGTCGTCTTGGTCATGATGATGGCCGCAGCTGCACACACCGTTCTCATGGTCGTGATGATGGTGATGCTCGTGCTCTTCTTCCTCGTCCTCGTGGGCGTGCTCCTCGTTGGCCTTGGCAGCCATGGCGATCAGCTCGGCCTTGAAGTCGTCCTTGGTGGACATGGCCTTCAGGATCTGCTCACCGGTCAGGTGATCCCATGCGGTGGTCACGATAGTGGCGGTGGGGTTCTTTTCGCGCAGCATTGCCACGGCAGCGGCGATCTTTTCCTCGCTGGCGGTCTGGGTGCGGCTGAGCAGGATGCAGCTTGCATGGCTGATCTGGTCATCGTAGAACTCGCCGAAGTTCTTCATATACATCTTGACCTTGTTCACATCGGCCACGGTGACAAAGCTGTTCAGCTGCACGTCCAGATGCTCCGCCACGCCCTCCACGGCGCGGGTCACATCACTCAGCTTGCCCACGCCGGACGGCTCGATGACGATGCGGTCGGGGTGGTACTGCTCCACCACCTGCTGCAGAGCGGTGCGGAAATCGCCCACCAGAGAGCAGCAGATGCAGCCTGCGTTCAGCTCGTTGATCTGGATGCCGCTTTCCTTCAGGAAACCGCCGTCAATGCCGATCTCGCCGAACTCGTTCTCGATCAGCACCACCTGCTGGCCTGCAAAGGCTTCGGTGATCAGCTTTTTGATCAGAGTGGTTTTGCCGGCGCCAAGGAAGCCGGAGAAGATATCGATTTTAGTCATGTTCCAAATGCCTCTTTCTTTTTATCGCAATATTCGCAATTGTTAGCGCAAAGGGCCGCAGAGTGCTGACCCATAAAAATACTACACCTCTATTATAACAAGGCTGTCAATGGGAAACCGGCCTTTTTTCAAGAAAAATTTGTAACTTTTTTTGCAAATTGACGGCGTTTTGGGGGAGAACGAACTCCCTCAGTCAAAACCTGACGGCAACTTACCCCTTCCGTCATCGCCTACGGCGATGCCACCTTCCCCAAGGGGACGGCTTTTGGCGGTGGCGGCAAAGTTTCCGGCGCAACGCAAAGGCGTCCCCTTGGGGGAGCTGGCGAACGTAGTGAGCCTGAGGGGGTATTTCCCGCCCGCAGAGCGCATTCCAAATCGTCCCCCTCCCCCGCATTGCATTCTTCCCCGC